>Ga0209470_1000392_pt1 | contig 34604 bp, 30 predicted proteins | sample GraSoiAngelo_125_FD_185882 | JGI IMG/M metagenome (GOLD analysis project Ga0209470, IMG submission 185882) | Grasslands soil microbial communities from the Angelo Coastal Reserve, California, USA - 14_0927_05_40cm (SPAdes) (version 2) | ecosystem: Environmental > Terrestrial > Soil > Grasslands ... | reverse complement strand
AAAGCCTCGTGCAAGAACGCCCTGCGAAAGCCGGATGCGGGAAATCTGCACGTCCGGTTTGCGGAGGGGGAGGGAACGCGGCGGTCATTGGCTTTGCCTCATCTCGTGCGTCCCTCTCTACTCTACTTCAGAATCTGTTCTACTTGCTCAGCTTTATCCCCTCCGGCATCTCCGGTAGTGGCGCGTTGATGCGGCTGTGGCTCTTGCCGTAACTGAAGTAAAACACCAGCCCGATCGCGAGCCAGACAATTAGCCGCATCCAATTCGTCCAGCCCAAGCCGTAAATCATAGCGCCGCACACGATAATGCCGAGACTGGCTACGACCGGCGCCGCTGGCACCCGGAATCCTCGTTCCAGCTCAGGGCTGCGGACCCGCATGATCCAGATACCTGCGCAAACAAGCATGAAAGCAAACAAAGTCCCGATGCTCGTCATCTCGCCGGTGACATCAGCGGGCACGAATGCGGCAAGCAGGCCGGTAAAGACGAAAAACAACATGTTTGATTTGTAAGGCGTGCGATACCGCGGATGCACATCGGAAAAAATTTGTGGGACAAGTCCATCGCGGCTCATGGAGAAGAAGACCCGTGATTGGCCTAACAACATCACCAGGATGACTGACGAAAAGCCGGCAAGAATCGCGACCGTTACTGACTTCGACAACCACTCATAGCCGGTCATGTACTTCGTGATCGCGAACGCGACCGAAGCTTCGCGGCCAGCCGCGCGAAAGTCCTGGACGGTGGCGACGCCGCTGAGCACGTAGGAGAACAGGACATACAGAATGGTGCAAAAAGCGAGCGATCCGAGAATTCCGATCGGCATGTCGCGCTTCGGATTCCGCGCTTCTTGTGCGGCCGTGGAAACGGCATCAAAGCCGATGTAAGCGAAGAAGACAACGCCGGCGGCACCAAGAATTCCGAGTATTCCGCCATACGCGTGGGTAATTCCTTGGGCGGTGGTGTAACTCGTCGGCACGGGAATCATCGGTGCGTGATTGGCCGGATTAATGAATCCCCAGCCGATACCGATGAAGAGCAAGACGATGCTCACCTTCAGGATGACGATGAGACCGTTAACGAAAGCCGATTCCTTCGTGCCGCGGATCAGCAGCAGCGTAAGCACGAGCAAGATAAACAGCGCCGGTACATTCATGATGCCGTAGACGCCTCCTGGATCGTGCTCAAAGGGCGAATGCGACCATTGATAAGGGACGGCCTTGTCGAACCACCCGAGCACGCGATTCGCGTATTCGCTCCAGGCGGTTGAAACGGTTGCCGCCGCAACGGCGTATTCGAGAATGAGGTCCCACCCGATGATCCACGCAACAAATTCGCCCATTGTCGCGTAGGAGTAGGTGTAGGCACTGCCTGCAACCGGAATCATTGACGCGAACTCCGCGTAACAAAGACCGGCGAACGCGCAGCCGATGCCGGCGACGATAAACGCAAGCACCACCGATGGACCCGCGCGATCGGCAATCGCCGCGGCGGTGCGCACAAAAAGACCGGCGCCGATAATTCCCCCAATGCCGAGTGCCACGAGGTTGACAGGGCCAAGCGAGCGCTTCAGGCTGTGTTCGCCGACCTCCTGTGCTTCTGCCATGAGCCTCGCGAGAGGTTTTCGTGCGAATAAATATGCCATGAGTCGTTAGTTTGGTTCGGTTTCGACAGACCGGGCGGCTGCGTCGGCTGATCTCCGCCACAGAAAATAAATCGGCACACCGCTCAGCACGATGATAAGGCCCGGCCAGGTGGTTGCAGTTTGATAGATGAAGAGCACGGCGAGAATGACGCTGGCGCCAACGATGTAGAGCAGGGGCACGAACGGATAGCCGAAAGCTTTGTAGGGGCGTTCGGCATCGGGCCGTTTTCGTCGCAGCATAAAGATCCCAAGAATCGTAAGAATGTAGAAGATAAGCGCGGCGGAGATGACGTAGTCGAGCAGATTGCCATATAGATTTCCGTAACCGACAACTGCACCGGTGGCGTCTCTCTTTACCGTCCGCGGCAAAACGAGCAGGCCGGCCCAGATTCCTTGCACAACCAGGCCCCAGCCTGGCACATGATTCCTATTCAGCCGACTAACAGAGCGAAAGAAGAGTCCGTCGCGTGCCATTGCGTAATACGCGCGTGCGCCCGCGAGGATCAGTCCGTTGTTACAACCAAAGGTCGAGACCATAATGGCGACCGCCATGATCGTCGCACCGAAACCCGGGAAGATAACGTTGGCTGTTTCTGAGGCGACGCGATCACTTGGCGCGTTCTGAATTGCGGAAAACGGCAGCGCGGCGAGGTAGGCCACATTTGCCAGCAAGTACAAACTGATCACGAGGATCGTTCCGAATGCCAGTGAAAGGGGGACGTTGCGGCGTGGATTGACCACTTCGCCGGCGGTAAAAGTGATATTGTTCCACGCATCAGCAGAAAAGAGCGAGTTAGTTTGCGCAACGCAGATGCCGACGAAGAGGCCGAACGCAGTTGCAGCCGTGAGACCCTGTCCAACTTCTTGCAATCCGCCGCGCAAACTCCAGAAATCGGAAAAATTCGCCACGCCCGCCCCTGATCGCAGCCCGACAATAATGCCGAGTAGGATCAGCGCGATGAGCGCACCGGTCTTTGCCGTCGTGAAAATGTTCTGCACGATTTTGCCGAGCTTCAGGCCGAGCGTGTTCATGAACGTGAGCAGCGCGATAAGCAGCAGGCCGACCAGTTGCGCAGTCGAGAGCGAGAGCGCGTAGCCGCCGAAACGAATCGGTTGGATGAAGTAATTCGATTCTGAAACCCACGGCACAAGTACACCCATGTAACGGGCAAATCCGACTGCGACCGCCGCGATCGTTCCCGTTTGAATCACGAGGAACAAGGTCCAGCCGTAGAGAAAACCCCAGAGCGGCGAGAATGCTTCTCGCAAGTAAACATATTGCCCGCCGGCCTTCGGCATCATTGCGGCCAGCTCGCCGTAGGAAAGCGCGGCCATTAACGTGAGTACCCCGGTCACAATCCAGACGACAAGCAACCACCCCGGCGCGCCCACTTGCCGCGCAATAATTGATGAGACAATGAAAATTCCCGAGCCGATCATCGACCCGGCGACCAGCATGGTCGAGTCGAGCAAGCCCAATCCCCGAACGAACTTCTGCTCGGTGGCTGCGGGTGTTGTCGCTGTGGTGCTATCCATCAAAGGCTTGTATCTTGTAGCTGGTCGCGTGCCTTCGCGCAATCCTTGGAATTAGTCTCGCGACACCTCGATGCCAAGCGCTTATTCGATGTCGAGCTCCCGTACCCGTTTTTGCATACGAACGTTTTCGACCGCATTCCGAATCTTATCGCCGAGACCGATTTTCTTCGGCACCGCGTCAATCAAAACAAACGGCGTCGAAACATCGGCGGTATTGATCTGGACGTTTTCGACACCGAAGGCGCGCTCCCAAAAAGGCTGGCGCGTTTCCAAGTCTTTCACCCGATAAAGCTCAAGCGTATCGGTCACTTTGTTGAAAACGCCTTCCGTCATTTTCAATCGCTCAGTGGTGAGTTCGTAAACTTTGTTTTTCGTCTGGAGGAAACGGGCGAGCGCGATGAAGATCGGCACGATGGCGGGAGAGAGAATGTACGGGCTAAAGTCTCTGGTGGATTCGTTGTGCCAGAGAATAGCGGATAAGAGGAGAAGAGCGCAAAGGCAAAGGCCGCAGAAAAGGAAGGCGCTCGCGTTTTTCACTTGCGAAGAAGTGCCGCGCCAGACCGTTTCTTCCGCCATGGTGCAATTTGTAGCCAAGCCCTGCGCGAGCACAAGCCGGTGATAACGCGCGCCTTTGTTCTAGCTGCGGGGATGGGAACCCGTTTGCGTCCGCTGACGGACGCATTGCCGAAACCGCTCGTGCCAATTTTTCAAAAACCACTCATCACCTTCGCGCTCGATCACCTGATTGACGCGGGCGTGAAGTCGTTCGTCATCAATACCCATAGGCTTCCGGAATTATTTACCGCTTTTTTTGCGGGCAACACTTACGCCGAGCACCCGATCACGCTCGTGCACGAGCCGGACTTGCTTGAAACCGGCGGCGGAATCAAAAATGCCGAACCTCTTTTGGCTTCCGAACTCTTCTTAACTTACAGCGGAGACATTCTCACCGACGTCGACCTTCGGCCGTTGCTCGACGAACATTTTCGGCGGGGAAATGACGTTACGCTCGCCTTAAGAGAAACGGGTCTCGGCGCCGATATTGCTTTTGCCGATGGCAAAGTCGTAGATATCGCCAACCGACTTGGCATCGCTGGTCGCTACGATTTCGCTAACATCGCCGTGTGGAACCCCACGGTTTTTCGACGAATTCCGCCGGCACAGAAAATCTCTCTCATCCCAGTCGTGACCGAATGGATCAAAGAAAACGCCAGGATTGGCGGAGTCATTCTGAACGACGGGAAGTGGTTTAACGTCGGATCGGTCCGCCAATATCTAGACCTTCATCGCACACTTGCCGCAGAAAAATGGAAACCGCACTACCTTCGGACGCCAGAATGGCCTCTGGCAATGGCGAGAAATGCCCGCGTGCATCCAACTGCACAGGTGCTCGGCTGCTCTGTCGTTGGTGAAAACGCAATTGTCGAGGCGGGTGCCATCTTGCGGGATACGATCGTGTGGCCCGGTGCACAAATTGCTTCTCAAAGTGAATTGCAAGATTGTATTGTCCGCGCGCGGCAGAGGGCCGAGGGGATTCTGCAAAACGCCATCGTATGAAAACGGAATTGCTTCTTCGCCAAACGCGCCGGCGATTGCCCGGTTTCAGCGAGGGACAAATCGAGATCTCGCCGATTGAGAAGGGCGGTTCCGATCGCCGGTTTTACCGTGTTCGTTGCGTGCCGGAGCAATCGCTCATTTTGGTAAAATACAATCTCGAGCGCGCGGAAAACCGCCACTACGTGCGCATCGCCGAATTTTTGACAGAACACGGAATTGCCGCGCCGAAAGTATATTTTCATGACGCGGAAGAAGGTTTGATTTGGATCGAGGATCTAGGTGAGAACGATCTTTTTAGTTTTCGAGACGAGACCTGGTTGGTTCGGGGCGCGCTTTACCGATCAGCCTTGGATGAAATCGCCACGCTTCATGATTTGCCTGAAAGCGAATGGGCAGAGCTGCATGGCGAAATGCCGCCGGAGTTTAACGCCACGCTTTATCGGTGGGAGCAGAATTATTTTTTCGAAAATTGTCTCGGCCGAATCTTTGGGTTGAACGAAGGGAGACTACGCGAGCTCGCCTCGCTGCCCGCGTTACAAGAAATCGCCGACCGGCTAGCAGCGATCCCGCGCGTGCTGGTGCACCGTGATTTTCAATCGCAAAACATTATCGCGCGGGGCGGCCACGCCTTTTTTATCGATTTCCAAGGGATGCGTCCCGGCTTGGCTGAGTACGATCTGGCGTCACTGTTATTTGATCCCTACGTCCGGTTCTCACCGGCCGAGCGCGAGGAACTTTACTCCTACTATATCGAGCGCCGGGGGCTATCACCGACCAGGCAAATGCGCGAAACGCTTCGGCTGTGCGCAATGCAACGTTTGATGCAAGCGCTTGGGGCTTATGGTTTTCTAGGACTGGTAAAAGGCAGCCAGCATTTTCTGGCGCACGTCCCTGCCGCGCTCCACTCTCTGCGTAACCTAATCGCCGATATTGATTTACTCGAGCCATTGGGTGTGGCGCTTGCTTGTCTGCCAAAGAATGACCGGAGTAATTAGCGCAGAGGCCTCTTTTCCCCTCGCGAAACTGCGAGTCCGACGGCCCGGGATCGTCATGTCCAGGCCGGATGGTGTGGATCCTTTGCGGCGTTGGATCGCCTGGGGGGCGATGCTCACAGGCAGCGTCGTTCCGATGATGTTCGGTCATCCCACTGGCCACGGCCCGCCTTATTCAGTGCCGGCTACGCAAGCGCTCGTTCTTGCGGTTGCGGCCATCGTCGCAAGCAGATCGCGCCGGCTAAGTCCGCTCACCGGATTTCTTTTCACCGTTGCAATTTTGCGGCTGGGATGGTCTGTGATTGCGCCGATGCTCGGTGAATTGGGGCCAGTTCAAAGCTTCGTCGCTGAGATAAACTGGGGGCCAAAGATTTTCATGTCGCGTTTGTTGAACGTTGCCAGCGCGCTCCTGATGCTCACTACTTTCATCGGTCGCAATTTCAGCACGGACGATCTTTTTCTGCGTGTCGGCCAGCTTGATGCGCCGGCTCAGCCAGAGCCTATCCTGTGGTTCCGCAAGCCGATACCATGGACCCGGTTCGGCCCGCAGTTGCTCGTGATTTTTGGCCTGGGCTTGACCGCATTTTTGTTTGTCAGTCTCCGCCCGAATTTAGGGGAACTATCCCGCCTCCGGCAACTTCTGCCCTGGGCCTTGGCGACCGCGGCCCTAAACGCCGCCAACGAAGAATTTCAATTCCGGTGCGTTCCTCTGGCGCACCTTCGCAACGTGCTACCGGTTCGCGAAGCGCTTTGGTTGACGGCAATTTTCTTTGGGTCGGCGCATTACTTTGGCCAGCCTTCGGGGCCGATCGGCATCATTATGGCGACGATCGCGGGATGGATTTGGGCGAAAAGCATGGTGGAAACACGCGGTGCGGGCTGGGCCTTCGGCATCCACATGGTCCAGGACGTCGTGATCTTTTATTTCCTCGCGTTGTCGATGAAAAACTAACGCACAAACGGGTTGCCTTTGCGCTCCTCACCGATGGTCGTGGGCGGCCCGTGCCCGGGCAGGACTGTTACGTCATCGCCTAGCGGGAACAGTTTCGCTTTAATTCCCTGAAACAACTGTGGCCCGTCGCCGCCGGGCAAGTCCCAACGACCGACGCCGCCGGCAAAGAGAACATCGCCACCGATCAAAAGCCTTTCGGGACGCGAAAAGAAGCAAAGGCTACCGGGGCAATGACCTGGGACGTCGAGTACCTGAAATTTCACTCCCAGAAAATTGCGCCCGCTCGTTTCTTGGATAAAAAAATCGGGCGTAACTGGTTCGATTTCAAAGCCGAAGCCGAAGTTCCGGAAGAAATCCGGGTCCGAAATCATTGGCGCGGTATCAGGGTGACAACCGATCGGGCAGTTAAATTTTCGCTTAATCTTCGCAACGTCGCCGACGTGATCGATGTGCCCGTGGGTGAGGAGCAGTAGTTTCAAATCGACTCCGCTATTTTGCAGCCACGCGCAACTACCGTCGGGCGCGTCAAATAGAACCGCGCCCTCCGGAGCGTGAAAGAGGTAGCAGTTCGTCTCGAAAATTCCGCCACAAAATGTCTGGTATTTCATTGGTTTAGCCGCCGCGAACCAAAACGTTTTTTGAATGTTCTGCTTTGCCGATTGTCTTTTTAATCGCTGCAGCAGGCGTGGATTCAAGGGGAGTTCTTGCTTTCAGGGCGCCGATCTGCGAGTATGGAAAACTTCTTTTTTGGGGCATGAATTATCGTTTTCGTTCATTCGCCGCGATGGCGGCGATTTCACTGGCCGGCCTGGCTTCAACGCCAGCGCTTCCGGCAAAGACCGACCTCGACAATGTTTGCGTCTCGGTTGGCCGATTGCTGGAGGAAGGCCATTACACTCACAAGCAATTAAACGACGATCTGTCGGGCAAGATTTTGCGCAGCTATCTGGAGCTCCTGGATTTCAGTCACCTTTTTTTCACCCAGGAAGATGTCAATGCGATAACCGAAAAATATGGTGCTTCGCTCGATGACGACATTTTGCTCGGTAACCTCAAGCCGGCTTACGAGATCTACGATCTCTACCAAAAGCGGGTCGACGAACGGGTTGCCAAGGTAAAAGAATTTCTCAAGCAACAGGTCGATTTTAAAACCGACGGAACGATTGATTTCCGGCGGGAAAAGAGCCCGTGGCCGAAAAACGCTGCGGAAGCGGACGAGCTCTGGCGTGGCCGGATAACGAGCGAGCTTTTGCAGGAACATTTGAGCGAGCACCCGATTGAACCCGGGCCGCAGTTGGTGGCGCGCCGTTACGATCGGCTGGCGCGTAACGTTCACGAAAGCGATCGCGATGAGCAAGCCAAGTTTTTTCTAGATGCCGTTGCGCTCGCCTACGATCCGCACTCAGAATATTTGAGCGAATCCGATCTGAAAAACTTTAGTATCAACATGGGACTCTCGCTCGTTGGCATCGGAGCGATGCTGCGGACGGAAGATGGCTACGCCAAAATCGAGAGCCTGGTGCCGGGCGGCCCGGCGCAGGTCGATGGCCGCCTGAAGGTTGGCGATCGCATCACGGCGGTCGGGCAAGGAACGGGCGACTTCGTTGATGTTCGTGACATGCGTCTCGATAAAGTGGTGGAGATGATTCGAGGCAAGAAAGGATCACGAGTCCGGCTGCTCGTCATTCCAGCCGATGCGGCCGATCCCTCCAAGCGCAAGAACATCGAGCTGGTCCGCGATGAAATTAAACTGAAAGACCAGGAAGCGCGGGCAGACATCATTATCAAAAAGGATGAGGAGGGCAGACCGGTGAAACTCGGCTGGATTACGCTGCCGTCATTTTATGCAGACATGGATCATCACGCCAAGAGTACGACGAAAGATGTGATGGCGTTGTTGAAGCGTCTGAAGAAGGAAAACATTGCCGGGCTGGTAGTGGATTTGCGACGGAACGGCGGCGGTTCGCTCGAGGAAGTGATCTCACTCACGGGGCTGTTTTTGAAATCGGGTCCCATCGTGCAAACCAAAGGCTCGAATGGCAACATTGTCGTTTCCAGCGATCCGGATCCCGGGATCGCCTACTCGGGACCACTGGTCGTCCTGACCAGCCGGCAAAGCGCGTCGGCCAGTGAGATTTTCGCGGCGGCCCTGCAAGATTATGGACGCGCGGTCGTCGTCGGCGATCAATGCACTTTTGGAAAAGGAACCGTGCAGACCATTCTCGACATCGGCAACTACACCTCGCTGCTCGGTAGCCGGTCGCACAAGGATGGCGCGCTGAAATTGACCATCCAGAAATTTTATCGCGTTGCCGGCGGCTCGACACAGCTCCACGGCGTGGCCTCGGACATTGTCTTGCCATCGCTGACGGATTTGCCGGAATTTGCCGAAGGGGCGCTGAAAAATTGTTTGCCGTATGACGAAGTGCCCAAGGCAAAATACACCAAATGGAACGAGCCGGTTTCGCTTTACATCGATGAGCTAAGACGCCGATCTTCCGAACGCGCGCAAAATGATCCCGAATTCCATTACGTGATGGAAGACCAGGAACGGCTGCGTCATCGACTGGATGATAATCGTATTTCGCTGAATGAGGATGTGCGGAAGAAAGAACTTTCCGAGGACAAGCTGCGCAAGGAAATGCGCTCCAAAGAGCGGCTGGCGCGTAACATCGAAGAGCCGCGCGTTTATCGGGTGACTCTTGATACGGTCGACAAGCCGAATCTTCAGCTCATCATGTATCCGGGCAAACTGGCGCAGGCGAGAAAGACCGGATCGGCCAAAGTTGCACCGGAAGCCGCGGGCGATGCCGATACCGAAAATGAAGTGTTGGGGGGCCAGGATGACGACACGAAAGAGCCCGCGATCGATCCGGAACGAGACGAAACGGTCAACATTTTATCCGACCTGATTCGGCTGGAGCGAGGACCCAAAACAGCCAGTACTAATCATTGAGTAGCGGGTAGTGAACGCAACGCTTTTCAAGCGGCGTGGCGATTAGTACAACAAAGATTCCAAGGGCAATCCTATTCTGCCGATTTCGAACTCGCGGCGGGCGAGACTAGCCGTGGCGGAGTGGAAGTTCCGACTTTTGCCAAGAGTGCTCCGATTCGATGCGTCCCTTCAAAGGTAGAACGAAGTCTTCCGGCTGAATCGAAATCAGCGCCACCAGGGATCGAAATTACGGGGATCGTATTGGGGTTGAAATCTGGGATCCACTCGCCGGCCGAACCACGGCTGCATTCTTCGATTCGGTGGCAGGCCGTAGGGAGAGTATTCGTTTGTCCGCGGCGTTCTGCCGAAAACTGCGACCGGTGTTCCGACCTCGACAGCATGGAAGAATGCAATCGCCAATTGTTCGGGCATCCGCACGCAACCATGCGATGCCGGATAACCGGGGAGATACCCCGCGTGCATTCCATCAGCTTCATGGAAGCGCATGAAGTAACGCATGGGCGCGGGCATGAATTTGCCACCGCGCGGCACTTTCATGTCGACATCGGCGTCGGCGACAATGGTGTTGCCATTCGCGTCTACGATCTTCCCATAGATGCTTGAGTAATGATTTACCTCTTTTTCAATGACTTTGAACGAGCCGGTTTGGGTAAGATGACCATACCGCCCGCTGGAGATTGGCGATTCGAGAACTAGACCGCGTCCGCGAATCAGAAAAGCGGCCTGTTGTTGAAGATCGATCTCAACGCGAGACGGACTTCCATCCTGTGCCCTCACTGATGCGAGCGATAGCAGCAAGATCGAAAATCCTCCCAGAACCCTCACATTTACTTCAACCCGCGTGAGCGAGAAAAGTCGCACCGGCGACCGCCGAAAGATGGGAGGTAATTAGACCGCAATCGGCGCCTTGATCGAAGGGTGCGGGTTGTAGTCGAGGAGGGTAAAATCCTCGAAGCGAAAGTCCTCGATTCGGGTGATTGCCGGATTCAATTGGATGCGTGGCAAAGGCCGGCATTCGCGCGAAAGCTGCTCGCGCGCCTGCTCCAAGTGATTCTGGTAGAGGTGGAGATCGCCAAAGGTGTGGACGAAGTCACCGGGCGCGAGATCGCAAACCTGCGCCATCATCATCGTCAGTAACGAGTAGCTCGCAATGTTGAACGGAACGCCGAGAAATAAGTCGGCGCTGCGCTGATAAAGCTGACAGCTGAGTTCGCTGTCGTTGACGTAGAATTGGAAAAGCACGTGACACGGTGGCAGAGCCATTTCGTCGATCTCGGCCGGATTCCACGCACTCACAATCAAGCGGCGGCTAGATGGGTTTTCTCTGATTTCGGAGATTATTTTGTCGATCTGATCGACGCGGATTCCGTTTGCTCCGCGCCAATCGCGCCACTGTGCGCCGTAAACCCGTCCGAGGTTTCCGCTTTCATCTGCCCATTTGTCCCAGATGGTGACGCCGTGCTCGTTCAGATAGCGAACGTTGGTCTCACCTCGCAAAAACCAAAGCAGCTCGTAGATGATCGACTTGAGATGGAGCTTCTTGGTCGTCAGGAGAGGAAAACGTTCGCGCAGATCGAATCGCGCTTGCCCGCCGAAGATCGACAACGTGCCGGTTCCAGTCCGATCACTGCGCGCTACCCCCTCCTCCAAGACGAGACGAAGAAGATCGTGATATTGCCGCACCTGCAAACGGTAGTGAAGGTTGGCGTCGGCTTCCAGCCGATGTTTCGATAATTCGTCGGCCGCGCGCCAATGCCCCGGCTACGTAGTCTTGCGTAGCTCTTCTTCCAACTCGGTCTTGCGTTCGTTCAATGTTTGCAAGCGCAGCTTCCAGCGATGGAGCTGAATGCTGAGTTGATTGATGTAACCGGTTATTTCGGTGCGCTGCGATTCGTTCTCTTTCAACTTGCGCTGCAGATCGGTGAGCTCCTGCGGTGCCGAGGCGGCGCTCGCCGATACCATTGGAACAAGCGTCGGTTTACCGCAACGCTGGCAGTTCAGAGTCATTCCAGCGGCCGCCGCGTTCACCACGAGCGAGCTGGCGCAGTGCTGGCACTTGAAGAGGAGGTCCCCTGCTTCGTTTCTTGTCTGCGAACGAACAGGGTTCATCGTTTAGTAACTGAGCAGAGCGTATACCAAGCGAGGTGACGAGCTGACGCATCGATCGGCTCCTGCGCGGAAATTTCGCGTCAATTTGGCGCGTTCTACCGAATCAGCACTATTGCAATTCCAGTGATAATTTCTTATGGGAAAAGAAGTTACGCTTCGCCCGGAGTTCCTGGAACAGTCGCTGCTAAAGGGTCTTGGAGGACTGCACACAAATGGCTAAAGTTTTAGGTATCGATTTGGGCACCACCAACTCCTGCATGGCGGTGATGGAAGGTGGCGACCCCGTAGTTTTGGAAAATAGCGAAGGCGCAAGGACGACGCCATCGATCGTCGCCTTCTCGAAAAATGGTGAGCGACTGGTGGGCCAGGCGGCGAAACGTCAGGCCGTAACCAATCCGGCGAACACAATTTTTTCGATCAAGCGGTTTATGGGCCGCAAGTATGACGAAGTGCACGAGGAAGAACACCGCGTGCCCTATAAAATAGTGAAAGCCGCCAATGGCGACGCCCACGTTCAAGTGGAGGTAAATGGCGAGCGCAAGACATTTTCGCCCCCGGAAATTTCCGCGATGATTCTGGCCAAGCTTAAGAGCGATGCGGAGGCGAAGCTGGGCGAGAAGATCACTCAGGCGGTGGTCACTGTTCCTGCTTACTTCAACGATTCCCAGCGCAATGCGACCAAAGACGCGGGTAAGATCGCTGGCTTGGAAGTATTGCGAATTATTAATGAGCCGACCGCAGCTTCACTTGCTTATGGCTTGGATAAAAAGAAGGATGAGAAGATTGCCGTCTATGATCTCGGTGGCGGCACCTTCGATATTTCGGTTTTGGAGATTGGCGACGGCGTTTTCGAAGTAAAAGCGACCAATGGCGATACCCATCTCGGTGGCGACGACTGGGATGCACGTATCATGGATTGGGTAGTTAACGAGTTTAAGAAAGATACCGGCATCGACTTAACGAAACAGCCGGACGCGATCCAACGCATCAAGGAGGAATCGGAGAAGGCGAAGATTGCGCTTTCCTCGACCCAGGAATACGAGATCAATCTGCCGTTCATCACGGCGGACGCGAGCGGACCGAAGCACATTCAGAAGAAGCTGACCCGCTCAAAACTGGAGCAACTTTGCGACGATTTGTTCCAGCGCACGGTCGGTCCGGTGAAAGCCTGCCTGAGGGACGCGAAGCTTTCGGAGAAGGAAATTAACGAACTCGTGCTGGTGGGTGGCATGACCCGTATGCCGAAAGTGATCGAGACAGCGCGCAGTTTAATTGGCAAGGAACCGCACAAGGGCGTGAATCCGGACGAGGTAGTCGCGGTTGGCGCAGCTATTCAAGGCGGCGTCCTTAAAGGAGACGTCAAGGACGTTCTCCTACTCGACGTTACTCCGCTTACCCTGGCGATTGAAACCGCCGGTGGCGTGGCTACGCCGATGATTCCGCGTAATACCACGATTCCGACTCGTAAATCGCAGATTTTTTCGACCTACAGCGACAATCAACCTGGAGTGGAGATCAAGGTGCTGCAAGGGGAGCGCCCACTTTCCCGCGATAACAAGAACCTGGGGACATTCCATCTCGACGGGATTCCGCCCGCCCCGCGCGGCGTTCCGCAGATCGAAGTGACCTTCGACATCGATGCCAATGGCATCCTGCATGTTTCCGCCAAAGATTTAGGCACTGGCAAGGAACAAAAGATTTCCATTACCGGAAGCTCTGGTCTTTCCAAGGATGAAGTCGAGAAGATGCAGAAAGAAGCCGAGCTGCACGCCGAGGAGGACAAGAAGGCGAAGGAAGCGATCGAGATCAAAAACAACGCCGATAACCTCGCTTATCAATGCGAGAAGCAGTTAAAGGATCTCGGTGACAAGATTTCCGGCGACAAGAAGAAGCAAGTGGAAGACGCCATCGCCGCGGTGCGCGAAGCGATCGACAAGAACGATACCGAAGCGATGAAACGGACCTACGATGACCTGCAAAATAAATTCCAGGAAGTCAGCGCCGAACTTTACAAACAAGCGTCAGCTGGAGCGGGCCCGCAGGCCGGACCTCAACCAGGGCCTGAAACGCACGCCCGTCCAGGCGCCGAACAAGGCGCCGGCGCTCGCGGAGGCGACGGCGACGTTGTCGATGCAGAGTTTGAAGTAGTTGACGAAGACAAGAAGAAATAACGACGAATTTGTCGGTAGCAGCTCGATAACTCTCGAGCTGTTCCCGGCAGCAACAGCAACCCTAATTAAACAAAGGAGTGAAGAAAAAGACTATGGCATCAGTTAACGTCAGACCACTTGGAGATCGGGTGCTAGTGCAGCCGATTGAAGAGAGTGAAGTAAAAAAGGGCGGTATCATTATTCCAGATACCGCGAAGGAAAAACCGCAGGAAGGCAAAGTCGTCGCTCTTGGCACCGGTAAAATTGACGACAACGGCAAGAAAGTCGATTTCACCGTTAAATCCGGCGACAAGGTGCTGATTTCGAAATACGGCGGCACTGAAATCAAGATCGACGGCGATACTTACCTGATCATGCGCGAGGACGATATCCTCGGCATCATCGGTTGATTGTCGATTTAAACACCAACTATCAACCAACAACATAAAATATGGCAGCTAAACAATTACAATTTGATGAAAGCGCGCGGCACGCATTGCTGCGCGGGATCGAGAAACTGGCGAAGGCCGTCAAGGCCACGCTCGGACCGAGCGGTCGCAATGTGATTCTCGATAAGAAATTCGGCAGCCCGACGATCACGAAGGACGGCGTCACGGTCGCGAAAGAGATCGAGCTGGAAGATCCCTATGAGAATATGGGCGCTCAGCTCGTGCGCGAAGTGGCTTCGAAAACTTCGGACATCGCCGGCGACGGTACAACTACCGCGACCGTCCTGGCAGAGTCTATCTACAAGGAAGGTCTGCGAAATGTGACGGCGGGGGCGAACCCTACTTCGCTACAGCGCGGGATCATGAAAGGGGTCGATGCGATCGTCGAGGAGCTGAAGAAAATCTCCAAGAAAGTCAGTGATCGCACTGAGATTGCACAGGTCGCAACTGTCTCAGCTAACTGGGACAAGACGATCGGCGAGATCATTGCCGACGCGATGGATAAAGTGGGCAAGGACGGAACTATTACCGTCGAAGAAGCCAAGTCGATAGAGACTACTTTGGATGTAGTCGAAGGTATGCAGTTCGACAAAGGTTATCTATCGCCCTACTTCGTCACTAATGCAGAGGCGATGGAAGCGGCCCTGGAAAATCCTTATATCCTTATTCACGAGAAGAAAATCTCGAGCTTGAAGGACATGCTTCCGTTACTTGAAAAAGTAGCGAAGGCTGGTCGTCCGCTCCTGATTATCGCAGAAGATGTGGAAGGCGAAGCGCTCGCCACTCTGGTCGTGAACAAGCTGCGTGGGACCTTGCAGGTTTGCGCGGTTAAAGCTCCGGGCTTCGGCGATCGTCGTAAGGCGATGCTGGAAGATATTGCGGTGCTGACAGGCGGTCGTTGCATCACGGAAGATCTCGGGATCAAGCTCGAGAACGTGAAGCTCGACGACCTCGGCAAGGCCAAGCGCGTTACCATCGACAAGGAAAACACCACCATTGTCGAAGGCGAAGGCAAGCAGAACGATATCCAGGGTCGAGTGAATCAGATTCGCCGTCAGATCGAAGAGACAACGAGCGATTATGATCGCGAGAAACTCCAGGAGCGTCTGGCGAAACTCGCGGGCGGTGTGGCCGTGATCAACGTTGGCGCTGCCACTGAGACCGAGATGAAGGAGAAGAAAGCTCGCGTGGAAGATGCCTTGCATGCTACGCGCGCGGCCGTTGAGGAAGGCATTGTGCCGGGCGGCGGCGTTGCGTTCATTCGCGCGCAGAAGGCGCTCGATAATATCAAGGGCCTTGAAGGCGACGAGAAGGTGGGCGTGCAAATCGTGCGCCGGGCCATCGAAGAGCCGACCCGCCAGCTCGCCGATAACGCGGGCCAGGAAGGCGCGCTCATCGTTCAAGAAGTCAAGGCGCGCAAGGGCAACGAAGGCTACGACGTCGCCACCGGCGAATACGCCGACCTGGTAAAGGCGGGCATCGTCGATCCAACGAAGGTCACGCGCAGTGCCTTGCAAAACGCGGCCTCGATCTCGGGCCTGCTGCTCACTACTGAAGCCATCGTCACCGAGCTTCCGGAGAAGGAAAAAACTCCTCCAATGCCCGGCGGCGGAATGGGTGGCATGGGCGGCATGGATTACTAAAAGCTCTATAGCGGCGGCCCATGACCGCCGGACAAATTCAGCAGCCGGGTCAGAAATGGCCCGGCTGCTTCGTTTCTGCGGATTGGGGACCAATCTTTAGGCAAATCCCATCTTTGGCGGCGTCATTCGCGAGTGATCATGAATGGGCAACGCGATCTGATGGGCTTAGTCTCGGTCGTCGTAGTTGCAACAGCGTTGTTTGGAAGCAGCTCCCCGCCAACGACGGTTGACGAAGTGATCGAGCGTCACACTAAAGCAATGGGTGGTCGCGCCGCGATCGAAGCGATCCAATCGATCGAGATCGACCTTCACATCGCCGACCCGAAGTTTGAAGTAGACGGCACTTACTTCGCGGCCCGGCCCGGCAAGATGAGGATAGATGTCAACGCTGGTGGCGAACGTGTCTTCACGGAAGCGTTTGACGGTCAAAAGGGGTGGCAATCGGAAAGCAAAGGCGCTGCGCAGAAGGTGGCGACAGAGAAAGCGACCGCAGCGCTGCGGCACGGAATTGAGTTATCTGGAAAATTGTTTGGCTTGCACGAATTGAAAAGACGCGGCCATCGGATCGAGCTGGCCGGGCGAGAAAACATTGATGGCATTCAGTATTACGTCTTGCGGTTAACTCTAAGTGATGGCTACCTAATGACACTCTTTGTCGATCCAAAAAACTGGTTAATCACGCGTCGCCGCGATGTTGGGCCGTTGCACGTGGATGTCGATCCAACACCGACGACAATCGAGCAGCGCAGCTCCGATTTTCGGACTATAGGCGGAGTGCAATTTGCATTCGCATCGAGCGAAACCGATCTCCAAAGCGGCAAAGTGCTCGAAACCACTGCGGTCCGAAGTGTGAAGATTAATCCTGCACTAGCTCCAACCATTTTTCGAAAAGCTCTAGGAAAGAATTCGTCCGCTCAACACGCTAAACAGACACTAAAGCTAGCCCGTTCGCCTCTTCAGCGGATGACAATTCTCTTTGTTCCCGACGCGACCCTCCTTTGATTCTCGCTCGCTTGCGAGGCGACTTCCTCATCGATTAAATTCAGAAATGTTACCGAGCTATGACGATTTGTTGATCAAGCGCTTTGAGCAGCCCGATGAAGTGCGCACATTCGAAAAAGGAAAATTCGAAACGGTGAAGATCGGATCGATGACAATCGGGGGGCCAGTTATGAGCCGGGATGGAAATGGTCGGAGCATGTGGGAGCGGCGACCGGAGCGGCGCTTTGCGAAGTCGAACATGTCAGCATGGTCATATCCGGCTGCGCCGCTTGTCGAATGCAGGCTGGCCGCTACTACGAGATGCGGGCGGGAGATTTGTTTTACATCGGGCCCGGCCACGATAGCTGGGTGGTAGGCGACGAACCGTATGTCTCGCTGCATTTTCTAGGCGTGGAACATTACGCGCAGTCGCGCCGCTAAAATCCATCCGCCAAAACCGGCAAATGGCGCTAAAATTGTAATATGCGGATTACTTTGGCCTCATCTCGCGTATTTGGCGGATGATGGTAAATTTTTCCTTTCGACTTTGGCTTCCCTGAAAGATACGTCTAAGACTCGCGCGTTGAGCGAGGAATTCACATGAGAGATTATGTTGCTGAGTTGATGGGCGAGGTGAAGGCGAAGAATCCGGCCGAACCGGAATTCCATCAAGCGGTCCAGGAAGTGGTCGACTCGCTTTCGGTTGTTCTCGAGCAGCATCCCGAATATCGGCACGAGAAAATCCTGCAACGCATCATCGAGCCGGAACGGGTGATCATGTTTCGCGTTCCGTGGCGAGACGATCAGGGCAATCTTCATGTCAATCGCGGGTTCCGGATTCAAATGAACAGCGCGATCGGCCCTTACAAGGGGGGGATGCGTTTTCATCCCACCGTTAACTTAAGTATCCTCAAGTTTCTTGCCTTCGAGCAGGTATTTAAGAATGCGCTGACTACTCTGCCGATGGGTGGCGCAAAGGGTGGCTCCGATTTCGATCCCAAGGGCAAGACTGACTTTGAAGTGATGCGCTTCTGTCAGGCGTTCATGTGCGAGCTATTTCGGCATATCGGGCCGGACACGGACGTCCCGGCGGGCGACATCGGCGTGGGCGCGCGCGAGATCGGATTCATGTTCGGGATGTACAAGCGGTTGAAGAACGAGTTCACGGGTGTGATGACGGGCAAGGGCCTGACCTGGGGCGGTTCTGTGATTCGTCCGGAGGCGACGGGCTATGGCGCGGTTTATTTCGCGGAAGAAATGCTCAAGACGCGCAAAGAAGACCTCAAAGGCAAGATCGCGTTGGTCTCGGGGAGCGGAAATGTCGCACAGTACACGGTCGAGAAGTTAAACTCGTTAGGCGCCAAACCGGTCACGCTTTCCGATTCCACTGGGTTCATTTACGACGAAGATGGGATTACGCGGGAGAAACTCGCATTTGTAATGGAGCTAAAAAATGTCCGGCGCGGCCGCATATCGGAATACGCCGACAAGTTCAAGGGCACAGTATTCACGCCGGTCGATCCTACGCTCGATCACAACCCGCTTTGGAATACCAAAGCGCAATGCGCCTTTCCCAGCGCGACTCAGAATGAAATTAACGAGAAAGACGCGGACAACCTGCTCAAGAATGGTGTCTATGTCGTTTCGGAAGGAGCGAACATGCCGACGACGATCGAGGGGGTGCATCGGTTTCTCCAGGCCGGAATCCTCTATGGCCCCGGCAAAGCGGCCAACGCGGGCGGCGTTGCTACTTCCGGGTTGGAGATGGCGCAAAACAGCATGCGGATTTCATGGACACGGGAGGAAGTAGATGCGCGACTCTACAAGATCATGAAAAGCATCCACGCGGTTTGCGATCGCACCGCCGAGAAGTATGGGACGCCGGGCAATTATGTTAACGGCGCCAACATCGCGAGTTTCCTTAAGGTTGCCAATGCGATGATGGATCAGGGGTTGGTCTAGTTCGTGGTAGAAATAATCAGTCCCGGATCATCCTGCTAATTCTCGTTAATCTCCGGAATCTTCCTCGACTGGCTCGGCCCGGCGAACGGTTGGCGACTCCTCCGGTTGAGTCCGGCGATGGCGATGGCCGTTAGTCTGCTCACCTTTGTAAACCTCCTTCAGAACTTGAGCAATCATCGGCGCGGCCACAGTGCCACCGTGCGCTTTCACCCCCACGTCGCCCTCGTAAAGGGCAGCAAAGGCGTACTGCGGTTTTTCCGCGGGGACATAACCGGCAAACCACGCTGCCGTTCGCTCCTTATTTTTCGGCCCCCACTGGGCAGTGCCGGTTTTGCCAGCCACCGTTATGGTATCCAGGCTGGCGGCATGCGCCGTTCCGGCAGGAGCATTGACCGCGTCGACCATTCCCGTGCGAAGCTGCGCCATCGTTTCTGGGGAAAAATTGAGTGTTCTTTTCTCGCGCACATTATAAGCAGTAACGATTCCGCCGTCGATTGATTGCACCTGCTGGACCAGCCGCGTCTGATAAAAGATGCCACCGTTGGCGACGATCGCCATCGCCTGCGCCATCTGCAGTGGCGTAACCTGGGTATCGCCCTGACCAATGGAAAGATTGGCGACGTCGCCGTTCAATAACTTCCGGCCGTGCGTTGCTTTCATATATGAGTCGTTAGGAACACGGCCTTCTGCTTCCCCGCGAATCGGGATTCCGCATTTGGCGCCGAAACCAAGTCTTTGCGCCCAATCGATAATCGGGTCAGCGCCAGTCTTTATTCCGACTTGGTAGAACCATGTGTCGCACGATTCGGTGAGGGCTTGGACGAAATTGAGGAAACCACGATCGCTTTTCTTCCAATTGTGAAAGGTCAAGTTACCAATCTGGATCGATGGGACGCATTGATATTGCTCGCTGGCAGTAACCGCGCTGCTTTCCAATGCCGCGATGCCGACGGCAACCTTGAAGGTCGACCCTGGGGGATAGGATGAACGAAATGCGCGTGGTAACAGCGGAATCCCGGGATCATCCTGCAAGGCCTTAAACTTCTCCGGCGAGATCGACGGGACGAAAAGGTTTGGATTGTAATTTGGCCATGACGCTAACGCGAGGATGTCGCCGTTATTCGGATCCATGATTACGATCGCGCCGCGCTTTGCTTTAGCCTCAAGCGCTTTCTCAGCCAGTTCCTGCAAACGCAGATCTAGTGTGGTCACAACCGTGTGACCGGGAATAGGCGGCGCGACGATTTTTTCCGATGTTTTACGGCCATCTTTATCGAAGGTAATTTTATACTCGCCATGCTTCCCCGTGAGCATGGCATTGAAGGTTTGTTCGATTCCTTCGCGCCCCTCCGTCTGCGGCCAGATTGTTTCGTGATTGTCAATGATCCCGTCGGGATTACCTCCCGTACGTCCGCAATAACCAACAATTTGACCGGCGACCTTGCCCTGCGGATAAGCGCGCAGATAAACGCCGCGTAACGTCATTTCTGGAGGCAAATGCGCTTTGGCCGCGTCGTATTCGTCCGCCGAAAGATTGGTTGCGATCTCGAACGGAAGGATTCCGCGATTGTGATAATGCCTCAGGATTGCGTCGTCGGCAGCGCGGATTGGACGGCCGATCAATTTTGTCGCCGCCGCGATTTGCCGATGCGCGAAATCGAGCGTCTCGGCATCCTTAAATTCCAGCGGAGTAGGAAAACTGATCGCGAGATTATAGCTCAGCTGGTTTTGCGCGAGCGGCGTGCCATTACGGTCGGTGATCTGGCCGCGCGGAGCGGGGATATCGAGAATGTAAGTGCGTGCGAGTTTTTGTGTCTCGAATGTTGGAACGATCTCTTCATCGAGCGCAGGCGGCGATGGTTCCGCCGATGGCGCGGCGCCAGGCGCTATAGAAGATGCAGGTGCCAACTGCTGCCCCGTTGCGCTGGAGAGCGCGAAGAGCAGTGATGTCACATTGAGCATCATCGCGAAACGTCTCATTTGGTCGGAGAGATTCTGCGCCTGTTCGAGAATGACAAGCCCTAGTGGGTTTGCAAAAATCGGTGCACGTCCACCGCCAACTTTCGCCCAATTCCGTCCGTCGCCGCAATTTCTTCCACGCTGGCTCGCCGCAATCGTTTTACCGACCCGAACTTTCGCAGCAACAGATTTTTGCGATGCTGACTAACGCCGGGGCAATCATCCAGAACGCTTTCGCCGATGCGCTTCTTCATCAGTAATTGATGATAGGCGTTGGCGAAACGATGGGCTTCATCACGGATGCGCTGGAGCAGACGCAATGCGCCTGAATCTTCCGGCAAACGCAACGGCAGCGCTCGTCCGGGTCGATAGATTTCCTCGTGTTCTTTCGCGAGTCCGATGATCGGCAAATCGTGCAAGCCAAGCCGCTGAAGTTCCTTGCAGGCAGAGGAGAGCTGACCTTTACCGCCATCGACAATAATTAGATCAGGAAGTCTGACCGCGACAAAATGCTCGTCATTCCGACCGGAGACACCCCCCTTTTTGTCATCCCGACCGGAGCGAAGCGAAGTGGAGGGATCCCGTTGCGGTAGCTGTACGGTCTGCAAACGGATTCCTCGGTCCGAGCCGGACTGGTGGTTTCGCTCGGGATGACCGACACGCTCAAGCGCTTCTGCCGGATTCTCCTGAGAAAATTCTGCGGTGTCGGGATCCGCATCACGCGCTTCCAGAAGTATTCGGGAATATCTTCGCCGTACCACCTCGGCCATGCTCGCGAAATCGTCCTGCCCTTCGACCGTGCGAATCCGATAGCGGCGGTAACAATTTTTGTCCGGCACGCCATCACGAAAACAAACCATCGACGCGACGACATGTGTGGTGCTGATGTTGGAAATATCAAAGCATTCCATCACCCGCGGGACCTTCGGCAATTGCAGAGCATCGGCTAAGGCGCGGACTTCGGCTTCAGGCTCGATCGTTGTCGGCAACGAACCACGGGTAAAACGCCGCGTCGGCCGCGTCGTGCGCCGCAAGTCATCCAGCATGTTGCGCAATTCCGCCGCCTTTTCGAAATCGAGCTTCTCCGCTTGCGCGCGCATTTGTTTTTCCAGTTCCGCCATCATTTCGCGCGAATGTCCCTCGAGGAATTCACAGGCCTGCGCGACGCGTTCTCGATAAATCTCCGGCGTAATCTCGCTTAATTTCATCGGCACCTGATAGGTTGATGATTTCAATTCCCGTTCCGTAGGCGAACCGCGGCCAAAGGTGAGAACGCCGAACTTCTTTCGCATAAAATTCAACGTTTGCCGTAGCGCACCGGCATGTGCATAGGGCCCGAAATAACGAGCGTTGTCATCTTTTTTGAAACGAGCGAGACGAAAACGCGGCCATTCCTCAGTCTGATCCACTTTCACCAGCAGAAAACGTTTATCATCGCGGAAAGAAACATTGTAACGCGGGCGATATTCCTTGATCAGCTTGCCTTCGAGCAAAATCGATTCTGCTTCATTCTGCACGGTATGGGTTTCGAAATCCCAAACCGCATCGAGCATGGCGCGCGTCTTTAGATCAGCCACCGCGATTTTCGAGGGCATAAAATAAGAACCGACGCGTTTGCGCAGGTCGCGCGCTTTGCCGACGTAAATGACGCGGTTAAAACGGTCGCGCATCAGATAGACGCCCGGCTTATGGGGCACCTCATGCACTTTTTTCGTTAGATCCGGTTTCGCTTTTTTCACGCCTGCCATGAATGACGTGTCTCCTGTTCCCAATGTTACTCTTAATCCTGTTGGTATTCTTGCTCTTGCTGGCGAAATCGACAAGAAGCGGTGGTTTCGAAAAGCCTGCCGTGATAACTGGTGGCGTTCTTGAAGGTGCCGCTCGCCAATTCTATGCCGCGCGTCGCTGCGGCATGGCCGAGTGAACCATCATCAGCTCGGTTACATTTTCCGGCGTCAGCAAACCGACCAGTCGCTTCATCCCATCCAGCACCGGCACCACCGGACAATTGCACTCCTGCATGATGCGAAACGCTTCCTCGAAACGCGTGCCAGTCGTCACCGTCGGAATATCGCGCCGCATCACGTCAGCGACTCGAATTTGCGGGTCGTGTTTGCGTAACGCCGCAATTAAATCGTGCCGGGTCAAAACGCCGGCGACGGCGCCACTTTCATCAATCACTGGAAAATCGTGTTGCGAAGTAGCCAGCAACGCGTCCACCGCCTCCTGGAGCGTTGCGTTTTGCGGAAGCGAGTGGAATTCGCGCACCATCGCGCTCGAAACCGGAAAACTGCGTGAAATATCCTTGAGTTGGGCGAGGGCCGCTTCCTGCGATGCACCCATGTAAACAAACAAGGCAATGAAGAGGAGGAGTGGATTTCCAAAAAGGCCGATGAAACCGAAAATGAACGCGCAGCCCTGGCCGATGCTGGCGGCGATTTGCGTGGCACGCGTATAACTCAGTCGAGTGGCGAGGAGTGCGCGCAAGACCCGGCCACCATCCATTGGAAATGCCGGCAGCAAATTGAAAAGGACGAGCACAACATTGATCACGAGTAATTGGGCAAGGAGATCGGGCCCGCCCATCGCCGCTTGCGCCGCCAATCCACGCCAACCAACGACCGCAAACAAAGTAAATGCGATGACCACGTTCACCAGCGGGCCGGCCAGCGCGATGATTAACTCTTGCCGCGGTTCATCGGGCATTCGTTGCAACCGCGCCACCCCGCCGATTGGTAGCAGGGTAATATCGGGCGTGTTGATCCCGAAATTTTTCGCGGCAATAGCATGACCGAATTCATGCAGAACGACACAGACAAAAAGCAACAGCACAAAAAGAACGCGCCCCAACGCCACAGCTGAGCCGCCTTCTGCGTAGTAGCCAAATGCGAGCCAGGCGATCAGCAGTAAAAACGTGATATGAATCCGCAACTGAATTCCAGCGATCCGAAAAATGGGAAGTGACCAGCTCATCGGCAACCAAACCTCCTCATCAAGATATCGTGCGCCGATGCCCTTGGAGCAATCAGTAATGGGAAGTTGCGTTAATTGAGCTTCAATACTCCAACGCTCCATTACTCCATCCGGATCGCTTGCGGAAATCGCTTTATGCCCGTGCGCACTCCTCGAAATTGAAAACGAATGGAACTTTTCGACGTCGCGGTCATCGGCGGCGGACCGGCGGGGTCGGTTTGCGCCGCCTTTTCCGCGGCCAGCGGATTGCGCGTCGTCCTCATTGAACGCGAAAAATTTCCGCGTGAGAAGGTCTGTGGCGATTGCTTGAATCCGGAGTGCTGGCCAATTTTGCGGCGGCTCGGAATCGATCAATGCGTTCGCGCCTCGCCGCACGGTGCGCTCGATTGGGTGGAGTTCATTAGTGTAGGCGATCGCCATGTCCGCATCGATTTGCCGCGCGGGGAAGAGGCTGAGATCGCGGTCAAGCGAAGTGCGTTCGATTCCGTGCTGCTCGAGCGAGCGCGTAAGCTGGGGGCAGAAATTCGTGAAGTGAGCACGCTGACATCGATCGAAAAATCGGACAGCGCCTGGAAATTAACGACAACGGAAACGGCGACCGCCTTTCGTGCACGGGTGCTGGTCGCAGCGGACGGTCGCAACTCGACCGTAGCGCGATTGCTCGGTCTGCTCCCGCGTTTCGCAAAAGAACGCGTGGCATTGCAGACGCACATTCCGTTGCCGCGAGGCTTTGGTAATCGCGTCGTCCTGCAATTGCTGCCGGGCGGTTATTCTGGACAAGCCCCGGTGAACGACTCCGAACTCAACCTTTGTCTGGTGGGAAAGCCGAAATCGATTCGCCCGCTGCAAGTCTGGGCAGCACACTATTTCAATCTTCCGTCGACGCAAAGCTGGCGCACGATCACGCCGCTTACGCGTCCCTCACTCCCGCCTGCGCGCGAAAATCTGCTTTTCGTGGGCGATGCCGCCAGGGTAGTCGAGCCCTTCACCGGCGAGGGAATTTTTTATGCATTGCGTTCCGGTGAATTGGCGGCCGCCGCTGCCAAAGAGATGATTCGCGGGAATGCCGCGGAGGCGATGCGCGATTACATTCGGCAGCACCGCGCCATGTATCGCGGACGTTTATGGATTAATGCCTTGGCGAGAGCGACGGTGATTTCGCCAGAACTCGGCTCGTTTTTTTTTCAGCTCGCACGCTTGCAGCCAGCGCTGCTGCGTTTCTTGACGCGCAAGATTGTAAAGTAAGCGCCTTATGCCGAGTTAACATTCGCATGTTGCAGGTGCAACACTCCAATATCGATTCGACTTCAACCAGATTTTGTTGCTTGGAATGATGTGATCTGGCGACAGGCTTTGATCGTGTTTGACATTAGCATCGCGATTGTCATCGGGCCGACACCGCCGGGAACGGGAGTGATCGCGCCGGCTAATTTCGAAACGCTTTCGAAATCGACGTCGCCCACTAGCTTGTAACCGCGTTCGCTACCGGCGTCCTCCACCCGATTGATCCCGACATCAATCACGGTCGCTCCTTCGCGAACGAATTCCGTTCTAACGAAATGTGGACGGCCGATGGCAGCGATAATGACGTCGGCGCGCCGGCAACTTTCAGAGATGTTCCGGGTGCGGGAATGAATCACCGTGACCGTTGCATCGATGCCCTTTCGCATGAGCAAAAGCGCCATTGGCTTTCCGACGATCATGCTGCGACCCAGCACGACAACGTTGGCGCCGGAGAGGGCGATGCCGGTTTCGCGGAGCAGGCGCAAACAACCCAGCGGCGTACACGGAACAAAGCCGGTGTCATCCTCAAGCGCGAGCTTCGCGACGTTGAGCGGGTGAAATCCATCCACGTCTTTGCGCGGATCGAGCGCGCGAATGATCGCCGCCTCATCGATTTGCGGCGGCGGCGGCGATTGAACAAGAATGCCATGAATTTTCTCATCGCGATTTAACTCATCAACCCGCGCGAGCAATTCCGCCTGCGTGGTCGTAGCCGGCAATTCCAGCTTGACCGAATGCAGGCCAAGCTCGCGGCACGTTTTGTCTTTGGCGCGAACGTAGGCGCGAGAGGGGGGATCATCGCCGACCAGAACCACGGCCAGGCCCGGCGTTGCCCCGCGCGATTTGAGGCTGACAATTTCGTCCCGCAATTCCGCGTAGACTCTTTCCGCGATTGCGCGCCCATCGATTAACTTTGGCATCATGCGTTGCTTAAACTGTTTTGCAGAACGAAACGTGGCTAGAGAGATCTTTCGCTTCGCTCAGGATGATACATCCCGACGAAGCTATCAGCGCATTTCCACCAGCGCCATCATTGCCGCTTGTAGACGCTCGCGTTCCGCCTCAAATTCTTCTTCGCTCGATGTCGCCCGCACCTGATGAGGCGGGCCGAGAATAAAACGCACTCGGGTAAATGGGCGCGGAAGGATGAATTTGTCCCAACTGGGCAGTCGCCAGCAACGCGAGTATTCGAGGTTCAATGGTATGATCTGTGCGCCGGTTTTTTGCGCGAGCAGAATGATCCCGCCGCCGGGTCGATATACGGGACCGCGCGGACCATCCGGGGTGATGACGACATCGTGACCCGATGCGATGACGTCGGCCAGATGCAGCATAGCGGCCGCGCCTTTGCGCGAGCTGGAGCCGCGGACGACCGAGAAGCCAAATCGGTGCACCAACTTAGCCAGCCAGGCGCCATCGCGGCTGGCGCTGATTAGGGCCGCGCCCTGCCGCTGCGGGATAAAGCGATGAATGGCGAAGGGAAGCAGGAGAAGGCGATTATGCCAGGCCGCCCCAATGAACCGTTCCGAGAGCGGAATCTGTAAGAATTTCCCGGGATCCACGACTTCAAAACGAATTGTGTGCGACCAGGTTTGAAGCAGGCGAAACCCGAATGCGACCAGAAAACGCGCACTGAAACTTTCCGGATCGAGCTTCAAATTTGCCGCCGACCAGCTTGTTGACTTTGCCAGCGGAATGCTTGCGGACTGGGCAGTCCAAGTTGATCGAGAATCCGCCAGACGACCGTGTCCGCGACTTCGTTTACATTTTTCGGACCGCTATAAAAGGATGGGACGGCGGGTAACACGATCGCGCCAGCTTCGATCAAAGTGACAACATTGCGCGCCTGAATGAGACTCCAGGGCGTTTCGCGCGGGACGACGATCAGTTTGCGGCGTTCCTTAAGAAAGACATCAGCGGCACGCAAGAGTGCGCCTTGGCCCGAGCCAGTGGCAATTCGACCGAGCGTGGACATCGAGCAGGGCACAATCACCATCGCATCGAAGCGAGCAGACCCGCTGACGAATGGCACGTTCATTTCGTTGTCGGGATGCTGGAGGACTTTCGGAGGAAGGCGAAAGGTCAGGAGTTCATGATCGGCGACCTGTCGTGCATGCACCGTCATGACGAGGTGAACTTCGTGTTCGCTGGTGTTGATCTGTTCGAGCAAACGTTGCAAATAGATGCTGCCACTAGCGCCGGTCGCGCCGATCACAATCTTCATAGATAACCGCCGGTTGCTAGTTTCTGCGCGAGATCGGCGTGCCGTCTACGCAATTCCGCATAAAGCGTTTCGTTTTCTTTGCGCGGCTCAGCCCATGTTTTGCGATCGATCTTCACCGCGGACTTCACAATTTTCTCCAGCGGCATCGGCTCTCCCCGGGTTTGACGGTAAGTCCATGCCGCTTGAATCGCCGCACCGAGGGCTGCGCCTTCCCCGACTTTAAATCCCACCACCGGCAGCCCAAAAATGTCCGACACGATTTGGCGCATCGTCGCACTTTTGGCCCCACCGCCGGTGATGCGCAATTCATCAGCGCGAATTCCGAGGTCGACGAGGCGTTTCATTCCCTGAGCAAGTCCAACAACGATCCCTTCAATCAAGGCGCGGGCAATATCGTGGCGATTGGTGTTGGAGGAATTCAGGCCGTGAATCACGCCGCAGCCGTTTGGTAGATTTGGCAGCCGTTCGCCGTCAAAATAGGGGAGGAACGTCAGACCGTTCGCGCCGGGCTCGGAGCGCGCGACATTTTTTTCCAGTGCGTTCATCTCCCATCTAAACAAATCGCGAACGCGATCGACCGCGCCTGCCACGTTCATCGTGCAAGCCAGTGCCAGCCAATGATCGGTGCTATCACAAAATGCGGAAATTTCTCCTTTCGGATCGACAATTGGGGTTTCTGCGAATGCGTAAACAGTGCCGGAAGTGCCGAGGCTGATGCTGAGCCGACCGGTCACCATGTTTCCGGTGCCGATCGCACCGAGCATGTTGTCGCCGCCACCGGCGCTGACAAGCACATCACCCACCTGAAATTTTTCGCGCAAGGTAGAGCGCAGCAAACCGGCAGGTCGAGTGGATGAACGAAGCGGCGGAAACTTGGCCAGCAAATCTTTGTCGATGAATTCGGCGAGCGGTTCGCACCAGGCGCGCGACTGGACATCGAGCAATCCGGTGCCAGAGGCGTCGCCGTATTCCATCTGTCGTTCGCCGGTGAGCCAGAAATTCAAAAAATCATGGGGCAGAAGAATGGTCCGAGTGTGCGTGAAGTTTTTCGGTTCGTTTTCTTTCAACCACAAAATTTTCGGCGCGGTGTAGCCGGGTACCATGGTGTTGCCAGTGCGGCGAATGAGTTCGTCGACGTTTCCCAGGGCGCGAGTTAGTTTTTCTGCCTGTGGCGCGGTCGAGGTATCGCACCACGGCTTCGCTGGGCGCACCGGTTGGTTACGATCGTCGAGGGTAACGAGGCCGTGTTGCTGCGCGCTTACGCCAAAGGCCACAACTTCGTTTCGGCGCTCGCCGAGTTTTTCAAGGCAGGTCTGGATGACGTGCTCGGCCGCATCACACCAGGTCTGCGGATCCTGTTCGACATGGCCCCGCGGCAGACCGTCGATAAACGAATGCGGCGCACTGGCCTGAGCGAGAACTTGTCCGGAATTGGCCTCGAGCACGAGACCCTTGCAGGTGGTTGTCCCGCTATCGAGACCGAGGCATAGCATTATCGAATTTGAATTCGAGGCGAGGTCGCGGCAATTAGTTTAGCGATGATCAAGAAATTATTGCATACCCGTTATCGCGTGACCGATCTGGAAAAGACGGTCGCGTTTTATCGAGACGTGCTCGGTTTAGAGGAAACACGACGGCACACCTCCGGGCGCGGCTCGCAGCTCGTCTTTTTTAAAGCGCCCGAGAGCGAGGAAGAGATCGAGCTTTGCAAGTATGATAAGAGCGGCCCAGTAGTGGTTGGGCCGGACCTGACCCATCTCGCGTTTGAAGTGGACGACCTGGAAAAATTCGCAAAACAAGCTGCGGCCAAGGGTTATCCGCTCTCCGATGGCCCGCATCCGCATGGCGACGGTGGCGCGATTGCTTTCATCGACGCTCCGGAGGGCTACGAGATTGAATTGATCCAGCCCGGGCGCGAAACTGGCTAATTTAGTGACGCCCCGTCTGCGACGGCATTGACGCTAACAACTATTCACAGCCAATGAAACGAGTGAAGCGCTGGATTACGCTGACGGTTTGCACACTGCTTTTTGTCGGCAGTGTCAGTGCCGCGATCTCGCCGGAAGACGATGATGAGGTCAACGTAGTTCGCCCGAGCGGCGTGCATAAGCGCCATACGAAAAGCGCATCGCGAGCACGCAAACGCTCTTCGCCCGACGCGGGCAAGGGAGAGGACGTTTCAATTCCCGCGTCTGCGGTGATGCCGGGGTCGTCCGGCGCCGTCCCAAATACGCGAGCAAATTCGGTGATGGTGGTCGATGCGCGCACCGGCGCGGTGTTGCATGAAAAGAATGCCGATCAGCCGCGGCCTGCTGCAAGCACACAAAAACTGCTGACAGCACTGATTATTGCGGAAACCGGTTATCTCGATCGCCCGGTAAGAGTGGAACCGATCGATACCTTCGCGGAACCGGTGCGGTTGAACATTCGACCGGGAGAAGTCTATCAGCGGATTGATTTGTTACGCGCGCTATTGGTGAAAAGTCCCAACGACGTGGCGCGTTGTCTGGCCCGCGATAGCGCCGGCAGTATCGAAGCGTTCGCTGATAGAATGAATGCAAAAGCGCAGCTTCTTGGCGCAACTCATTCCCATTTCGTAAACCCGAACGGCCTGCCTATGCCCGGACAATATTCCACTGCGCGTGATCTCGCGATTATCGCGCGCGCGGCTTACGCGAATCCGACGATTCGTTCCATTGTCTGTCTGCCCCAGCTAGTTTTTCGCTACGCCAACGGTCGGACCCGCGAACTGGAAAACACGAACAAGGTTTTGAAACGGCTTCCCTTTTGCAACGGCATGAAAACCGGCTACACCGAAGCGGCTGGTCACTGTCTCATTGCGAGCGGTTCGCGACCGGGGCGCGACGTCATCGTTGTTGTCCTGGGCGACACCAAATCCGGGGTCTGGACCGACGCCGCTTCGTTGCTTTCCTGGGGTCTTTGGCTCTGATCGAAGGCGTCGCGCGCGTCTCGCGTGCGGCGGGCAGAATTTTCGTGTCTGGGGAGCGCAGGCGACCAGCCTGCTGGCCGCGGCAGCCTACCGCGGCCCCCTCTATTTACATTTTTAGAACAGCGAAAAACGACCGTTTCCGGCAAGCTGCCGGAAACTGCAGGCTGGCAGCCTGCGCCCCCAGAAATCCGCGACGGTCGCGCTGGTAAATGACCGACTGAGTGGCACGCTTTCGCGATGGATGAACCGTTTCGCGATGAACTCGATCAGCTCCGGGCTCGTTCACTCTTGCGACGACTGCGCGAGATTGGGTCGGCCCAGGGACCGAACGTCGAGTTGGTCGGCCAACATCTCGTTAACTTTTCGTCAAACGATTACCTCGGCCTGGCTGCCGACGAACGACTGCGAGCCGCAGCGACGCATGCGATCGAACAATTCGGCGTTGGCGCCGGCGCATCTCGCCTGGTTTCAGGAACGCAGTCGCCGCATGTGGCACTGGAGCGCGCGATTGCAAAATGGAAAAACGCGCCGGCCGCGATTGCTTTCAATAGCGGTTACGCAGCGGCAGTCGGCACTCTTCCGGCCATCGCCGGGAAAAACGATGTCATCGTGATTGATAAACTGGCTCACGCTTCGCTCATCGATGGCGCACGCTTGAGCGGGGCCAGCATTCGCGTTTTTCCGCACAATCATCTCGGCGAACTGGAGAGTCATTTGGAATGGGCGCGACGGGAAAAACCCCAAGCTCGCGTCATCGTCGTGACAGAATCCGTCTTCTCGATGGATGGAGACCGCGCCCCTTTGCGCGAAATCGTCGAACTAAAATCTCGCTTTGAAGCGTTGCTACTTCTCGATGAAGCGCATGCCGTCGGCGTTATCGGGCCAAACGGCGGCGGTTTGGCGGCGGAAGAAAAACTGTCGGCTGACATTCAAATGGGAACGCTGAGCAAGGCACTCGGCGCAGCGGGTGGATACATTTGCGGTTCAACTTCGCTGATTGAATGGCTAACGAATCGGGCGCGTTCTTTCATCTATTCAACCGCGCCGCCAGCCACGGTTGCCGCCGCGGCGATTGCGGCGATCGAATTCTTGCAAACTTCGGAGGGTGAGGATCGCCGACACGCGCTTTGGAAAAACATCGAGCTACTTCATCAATTGCTCGTCAGCGAAACGAATCGCAAACCCGAGAGTGCGATTTTTCCATTCATCGTCGGCCAGGAGAACGATGCGATGAACTTTGCCCACGCGTTACAAAAGGAAGGATTTTTCGTTCCGGCGATTCGTTATCCTAGCGTAGCGCGCGGCTCCGCTCGTCTCCGGATCACTGTCACGGCGGCGCATACCGAATCGCAAATCCGCGCGCTGGTGGATTCGATTCGAAGACTGCAGCGATCATCAGGGCGTCATTGACGCCGCCGAATAACGCAAAAGGGGGGAAGGGACAAGGCCGGGGTTGCGAGTTGGGTCCTGAGCTCGGCCCGGCGCAACGTCTTCCGGTCCCTCTGCAGGCGGCATTGGTTCGTCGGTATTAAGAACGGCAAGGCGCTCGGCCAAGGCCGGCTTCATCGTAGCCGTCGGCGTAATCGGGGCCGTTGTTTCGCAGGCCGCTAGAAGTGCGAGAGCGAACAAGCCGATAATGAGTTTCATGACGAAAAGCGAACCGCCAGGCAGTGTTGCTACCATTACCATTCTGTGATCACATCTGGCAAGGTTTTGCACTAAAATGCTGAGTTAATATTTACATGTTGCATCTGCAACACTGAAATGTTAACTCGCAGAAACGAGGCTATTTCGCGCCAGTCAGGCCCTCCCATTCGTTGCTAACGAAGGCAAACTACCAATGCTCCTCGCGAAAAATTTCATTGGTAGGGCGACGCTCAGCGGAGCCGCCAGCAATCGTGACGTTTGCTTCCTTATAAGAAGCGCTCAATGATGGGGCCGAGCTTTTTGATCGTTGCTGCCGGCCACAGCTTTCGGTCCGTGATGATCGCGCTGTCGAGGGCGTGATGCTCCGGCCAATTTGCTTCGCGCGGAATTTCTGGAATCACGCGTTCCAGAGCCTTCTTTGCCGTCTCGGCATTGGCGAGCAAATGGCCAATGACGGTTTGCACCGACACTGCTTCTTCTTCCACCTTCCAACAATCGTAGTCCGTGATCATCGCCATCGTTGCCAGTGCGATCTCGGCTTCGCGCGCCAATTTCGCTTCCGGCAAGTTAGTCATCCCGATAACATCGAACCCGTTGCGACGATTGAATTCCGATTCGGCCCGAGTGGAAAACGCCGGGCCATCCATGTTCACGTAAGTGCCGCCGTTATGAATGGAGGCGCCGCTCTCCCGCGTCGCTTTCGCCAGTAACTCGCGGAGTTTAGGCGAGATCGGGTCGGCAAAGGAAACGTGGGCGGCAATGCCTTCCCCGAAAAAAGTGTGGCAGGCGCGCAGACTTGTCCTGTCAAAAAACTGCGACGGCAGGAGGACATCGCGTGGCGCGTATTTTTCCTGCAAACTGCCGGCCGCCGTAACGCAAATAATCCAGCGGACGTGGAGGGAACGGAGCGCGTAAATATTCGCCCGATGATTCAATTCATGCGGCAAAATCCGGTGCCCTCGTCCATGTCGCGGCAAAAAATAAACGCTGCGACCAAACATTGTGCCGCCGACGATCGAGTCGGAGGGCGCGCCGAAGGGCGTGTCGATTTTGTGTTCGGCCAGGTTGGAAAAGCCTTCCAGGTGATAGAGACCGCTGCCGCCGATAATCCCGATAGCTGGCTCATTCATATGCGTGATTGAAGTTGAAACGGCAGAAAAAAGCGAAGCCAATTCCTCCCTCATCCGTCGGCTGCGCTCGGGATAACAGGGTGGAAGTCCTGCGTTAAAACATGCGAATGAAAAACTTGCGCGCGCTCCTCCGTATCGCGGTTTCGTTGCTGTTTGCGGCGCGCGCGGTCACGCCCCAGCGTCGGTTCCCGAAGAACATCTCGCTCGGCGGGAGGGGGTATCGTCGAGCTTCGCTTCCGCGCCGCCGGACCGCCCGGGCTTGGGCACGAAATGGGGAGAGACGCGAACTTCCCTTGTCGGAATGATCTCTTTCGAGCGCGCCAATTACAAGCATCCCTTTGCCGTCGCCGCCATTTATTACAATGACGACGCTGGAATTCGCGGGATGGCGGGTGCGGTCGCGTGGGAGCGCAAGCTCCCGATTCTGCCCGACCCAGCCGCAGCATTGGTGACGATTGAGCTGCGCGATCAAAGCGGACGAATATTGCCCGGCTTGATTGTTGGGGATCGCTGGTTCGTTGTTGGCGAAGAAGGTCGGCGTTATTCCATTGCTGTGCGCAACCGGAGCGATTTTCGTCTTGAAATTGTGCTTCGGTCGATGGCCTCGATGTCATCGATGGTCGGCCCGCTTCACTTCGCAAACGCGGTTACATCGTTAATCCCAGTCGCAAGCTTGTGGTGGAGGATTTCGGCAAAGCACGGAAGCAGTGGCGGCCTTTCGCTTCGGTCCGGTGCGCGAATCTTACGCCGCTGAAAAATATCACAACATTCGCAACGTCGGCGTCATCGGCATCGCTCTGTTCAACGAAGCGGGCTCCGACCCGTGGGCCAGCGAAGAAGTGCGCCGTCGCCTCAAAGCGAACCCGTTTCCGGGCCGCTTTGCTACCCCACCCTAATGGCGTGGCGCTTCCGCCGCCCCTGTGTATCGTTCGCGAGCCGTGCCAAAATTTTTCATCAAGACCTACGGCTGCCAGATGAACGAACGCGATTCCGAGCAGGTCGCGCATTCGCTTATTGCCCGCGGCTACGAGCGCGTGAGTTGCGAGACGGACGCCGATGTTGTGCTGCTCAATACCTGTAGCGTGCGCGACATGGCCGAGCAAAAGGCGCTGGGCAAAATGGGAATGCTCGGCCGCATGGTAAAGCGCCGGCCGGAAACCGTCTTTGGATTTCTCGGCTGCATGGCGCAGGCACGGGGCGCGGAGCTGTTGAAAGAAATCCCACATCTCGATCTTGTGGTTGGGACGCAGAAATTCCATCGCGTGGCTGACTACGTGGATGGCTTGGTCGCGCGAAAACGTTCTGTTGTAGCCGGGATCGCCGATCCCGGCCACAGCAGAATGGACGATCTGCGTTTTTCGATCGTCGATGTGGAAGAAGAAGTCGGTTCGCAATCGACTATTCGCGATCAGTCCCTCGCGCCAAAGCAGGCGACGGCGTTCGTCTCCATCATGCAAGGATGCAACATGCATTGCACCTTTTGCATTGTGCCACGCACGCGCGGC
>Ga0209470_1000390_pt1 | contig 34642 bp, 24 predicted proteins | sample GraSoiAngelo_125_FD_185882 | JGI IMG/M metagenome (GOLD analysis project Ga0209470, IMG submission 185882) | Grasslands soil microbial communities from the Angelo Coastal Reserve, California, USA - 14_0927_05_40cm (SPAdes) (version 2) | ecosystem: Environmental > Terrestrial > Soil > Grasslands ... | reverse complement strand
CGCCCGATATCCAGCTTCACTAACCCGGAAAGCTGCGAGCGCATCATCTATGGAGTGATCACGAATTTAAACCGCTCCTGGGAAAGAAAACCCTTCTTCGAATTTACACAAAACCCTTGACGCTACCGGTTATTTTTTCCTCTTGACTTCAAAGCAGTGGCTCCATACTATTCCTGTCTAGGCCTAGAGCAACATTGGCTTAATCGAGGCTTGGAGAGACTTCCCACCTATGAAAAGCCGCGAGCAGCGAGACCTTTTTCCCGGGGCGTTGGAGATGATGATTCTCCGAACGCTGAAGCGGCAGCCTTTGCATGGCTATGCGCTCGCGCAGCACATCAAGCGAACGTCGAACGATTTGCTGCAAATTGAAGAGGGATCGCTCTATCCGGCGCTTCAGCGGCTGCTCAAGGAGGGGTTGGTGAAAGCTGATTGGGGCGTTTCTTCCACGAATCGCCGCGTTCGCACGTACAAGCTGACGGCCAAGGGAGCGAGGCATCTGGAGCATGAAGTGTCGCGATTTGAAAAGATGCTCGAAGGGATTACGCGGGTGTTGGCGCCGGGTGAATCATGAGTTGGCTCAAACGACTATTTTCACGGCGACGTATCTATGGTGATCTGTCCGAAGAGATTCGGGAGCATCTCGAAGAGAAGATTGAGGAGTTGGTGGCCGGTGGGATGTCCAGGAGGGAAGCCACCTACGCTGCTCGCCGCGAATTTGGCAACGTCACTCTGACGGAAGAAAACAGCCGCCTAGCGTGGCGCTGGCCACTTCTTGAAAACTTTCTGATGGACCTTCGCTTCGCCCTGCGCATGCTCGTCAAAAATGCTGGATTCACCGCCGTCGCCGCAACCGCACTGGCGCTGGGCATCGGCGCGGACACTGCCATGTACACCATCGTCAACGGCGCGCTGTCCTGGGACCTGGGCCTTGAAAACCGCGATCGCATCGTGATCGTGACTTCCACGAATGTCACGCGCAGCCACGATTGGGGCGTGTCCTACCCCGACTTTCGCGATTTTCGCTCGCAGACGAAGTCCCTTTCCGGATTGGCCGCTTATCAGATGGCGCCGGTCAATTTGAGCGACCACAACGCGCTCCCCGAACGGTATTTCTGCGTGCAAATGTCCGCCAACGGTTTCTCAGTAGTCGGGCACAAGCCTCTGTTGGGGCGCGATTTCATTCCCGAAGACGAACGCCCCGGCGCTCCGCCCGTACTTATACTCGGTTATCACGTCTGGCGCGACCGCTACGCCAGCGATCCTTCCATCATCGGCAAAACGGTTCGCATGGATGAAGTTCCGCGCGTGGTGATTGGCGTGATGCCTCCCGGCCGTCGCTTTCCGGAAGAAACGGATTTGTGGACGCCACTGATTTCCGACGCGTCCCGCGAAAAACGAGACAACCGCGACCTTATGCTGTTTGGCAATCTCGGCGACACTGGCTCCCTCGCCGCGACCCGTTCTGAAATAACTGCCCTGGCTGCTGGCCTCGTCGCGCAGTACCCCGACACCAACAAGGACATCACCGCGGACGTCCGGCCCATCATGGAGATTACCGGCCTGTATTTCATGAAGCCTTTGTTCTTCGCGCTTTTCGGCGCCGTTGGTTGTGTCCTGCTGATTGCCTGCGCCGATGTGGCCAACATGCTTCTGGCGCGCGCCGCTCATCGTTCCCGTGAAATCTCCATTCGCGTGGCCATCGGCGCAGGGAAAGTGTCCATCATCCGCCAGCTTCTGGTCGAGAGCGTGGTGCTCTCGATTGCTGGCGGCTTTTTGGGATGGCTCGTGGCGCTCGGAGGCTTGCGCTGGTTTGATAGCGGCCTTGGCACTCAGGTGAAACCCATCTGGCTTCATCTCTCTCTTGATCGTGGCGCTCTCCTTTATCTCGCCGCCATCTCCATCGGCACGGGTATATTGTTTGGTCTGGCACCGGCGCTCCGGCTGGCGAAAACGGATGTACACGCCGCGCTGAAGGACGGCGGATTTGGCCTGGTTGGCAGCAAATTTGGTTTGCGCCTCTCGAATATTCTGGTGGCCTGCCAAATGGCGCTTTGTGTCGTACTGCTCGCGGCCGCCGGCCTGATGATTCGCAGCGCTGTCAAAGTATACAGCGCCCCCATCGGCGTGAACACCGCCAACGTCCTGACGATGCGCCTCAATCTTCCCGAAGCTAAGTACGCCAAGTCGGAAAGCTGGACCGCCTTTCATCAAAACTTGAGTGCACGCCTGAAAGCGCTGCCCGGCGTCGAGCTTGCTGGCGTCGCGTCGAACTTGCCCCTCGGAGGCTGGGTTCCCTTCCCCTTTGAGTTTGAAGGCCGCACTATCGATCCTGCGCAACCACCCGAGGGAGGCGGCCTCGTCGTCAGCAATAACTATTTCCAGACCATGCAAGTGCAACCGCGCCGCGGCCGGCTCTTCCTGGATGCCGATGGCGTAGCCGGACCGCCCGTGGTCGTCGTGAATGAAACCTTCGCCGCCAAGTTCTGGCCCGGCGAAGACGCTCTCGACAAACGCTTTCGTATTCTGGAAGACCATTTGCCTGGCGCGTGGCTCAGTGTCGTCGGCGTCGTCCCCGATATTCTTCAGAACTTCCGCCAGCACCTGCAGCGCGATCCGCTGATCTACGTGCCCTATGCGGAGAAGCCCGATCGGCAAGTCTTCCTTGTGGCGCGCACCCTCGTTCCTCCGGCCACTCTGGCCGACGCCTTCCGCCGCGAAGTCCAGCGCCTCGACGAAAACCTCGCCGTTTACGAAGTGCGTACGCTCGAAAGCCGCATCGCCGAGAGCCGCCTCACGGTGAGCCTGTTCGGAGCCATCTGCTCAATCTTCGCCGTAGTCGCCACCGTGCTCGCCGCCATCGGCCTCTACGGCGTGATTGCCCACGCCGTCAGCCGGCGCACGCAGGAAATCGGTCTGCGCATGGCCATCGGCGCCAGTCGACGCGACATTGTCCGCCTCGTCCTGGCACAAGGAATCCGTCCCCTCGTGCCCGGCCTAGCTGTTGGCTTGCTTCTTGCCCTGGCCGCATCCCGTCTCCTGCGCGTTGCACTGGTCGGCGTCTCTCCCAACGATCCCGCGACCTTCGTTGGCATCGTGATCGTGCTGACGTCCGCCGTCGCGCTTGGCTGCATCATCCCCGCCCGACGCGCTTCGCGAATCGATCCCCTGATGGCCCTGCGCCACGAATGAAGACCACTGTGGGACGTTCGCAAATTGTTCCGGGTGTCTCCACGATCCGAGAGGCGCAGAGATTTCTGGCGACGTATTTCGAGCCGACACGGCTGATCGCTGCGCCATTTCTCAGCCAAAGGACAGGCAAGAACGTTTATCTGAAACTAGAGATGGAGCTGCCGACGGGATCGTTCAAGGTAAGAGGGGCGGTTTACGCGCTGGCCCAGCGAATGAATCGGGGACCAATAAAAGAAGTGGTGGCTTGCAGCACCGGGAATCACGGAGCGGCGGTGGCGTATGCCGCGAAACAGTTTGGAATCAAGGCCAAGATATTCTTGCCGGCGAACTGCAATCCAGTGAAGCGCGGGCGCATTGCGGCGCTTGGAGCAGCCTTTGTAGAGAGCGGAGGCAGCGATTTGGCGTCTGCGTTCACGCTGGCTGCGGAGTACGCCAAGGAGCCCGGCGTGTTTTTTCTGAACGATGCTACCGACGAGGATCTGCCTGCCGGTCCCGCGACGATTGGGTGCGAAATCCTGGAGCAGCTTCCCGAAACGAACGCGATCGTTGTGCCGATGGGAGATACCGCGCTGATTCGCGGCATCGCTGCGGCAGCGAAGCAGATCGCGCCGCAAGTGAAAATCATTGGCGTGCAGGCAGAAGGCGCTCCCTCGTACTACTTGTCATGGAAGGAAGGCAAAGTGGTGGGCACGGAGACGTGCGACACGATTGCTGACGGGCTGGCAACGCGAACGCCGGTTGCGGAGAACGTGCGCGAGGTGAAGAATGTCGTTGATGACGTTGTCCTTGTGAGTGAAGAGCAGATGCTGCGCGCTATTGGGGCGTTACTTGTGGAGGAACACGTGTTGGCGGAGCCGGCGGGTGCCGCGAGCACGGCGGCTTTCCTGAATGGCGATATCGAATGCGGTGACCATGTGGCGCTCGTCGTCAGCGGAGCGAATATATCGCGCGAAGTGCTCAGGCAGGCAATCAGCAACATGTAACTGCGAGAGAGCTTCAGCAGCCACTAGGCGTTCGCTGTTAAGACGCTGAAGTCGTATATCGCTGGGGCAGATTCATGTAGACGCGCAGGTTTGAGACGAGGACTTGCAATCGGGTATTTACCCTAGGCCATTTTGCAGACTTTTCCTCCTATTTTTTCCCCCTATTTTAAACCTTACTAACAGGGACGAGCCGGACTGACCTACGCACGACCCGCCCCAACGATTTGCCTCCGAGGGAGTGTGGCGAGGTAGGTCAGTCCGGGAATAATCGCGCATTCAATCGGAAATCTGCTGATGTCACCAGCCTGTGAGCTGCGGGTGCCGGAGAGTTTATTCCGAGGGGTGTGAACGGATAGGGGAGAGGGGAATGCATGCGCATGCGTGGTTTATTGGAGAGAGAGTCCCAATCGAATTTGGAAAAGGATGAGGCAAGGCGAGGAGAGACAAAAGAAGGAAATCGGCAGGTAAGAACAGGTAAGAAGAGGGGGAGAGCCATGAAGCGGCGAATGTGGCTGGCTGGCGTACTCCTGGCCTTGCTGTGGGCCACTCCGGCGAAGGCAGACACGGGGGTCATCATTCGGACGACGGGCGGGCTTTCCGCGCTTCAACTCTTCTGCAGCCTTCCTTTATCGCCGTGCACAATTATTGGAGCGCTCGACGGCACATTAGGCCAAGTCTTCCTGGTCACAACGCCCCTTGATCCCACGGTCTTCATTGGTCTCCTGGGCGGTACTGTTGGTGGGCTAACCGGCTTTGTGGATGCCGAGGTGAATCAACTGCTCAGCCTGATTGGCGGGCTGAATGTCGTTCCCACGCCAATATCCCCAACACTCATGCAAGACAGAAGTTCGACGGCCTACCCTGCAGGTTCCACGTCAACGGCATGGAACAGCTACGTCAATCAGCCGGCGGCGTCGATCGTGGAAATCCAGAATGCGCAGCAGTCGTTCAACGTGACGGGGACGGGCGTTGTTGTCGCGGACATAGATACAGGAGTGGATCCGACTCACCCGGTTTTGCAACCAGTATTGGTGCCGGGTGACGGTTACGATTTCACGCGGAACCAGCCGGGAGGTTCCGAGCTGAATGACGTGAATCCAACGGATTTTCCTACATATCCCCCGCAGACCTGCACCTCGTCTTCTTGTCCCTCGGCCGCGCAGGTGAATCAGTCGACGGCCGCGGTGCTGGACCAATCCACGGCGGCGGTGCTTGACGGGAATGGGACTCCCAAAAAATATGCGGCGTTTGGCCACGGCACGATGGTAATGGGCATCATCCACTTGGTTGCGCCGACGGCGCAGCTAATGCCGCTGAAAGCGTTCCATTCGGATGGAACAGCGTCCCTCTCTGACATTTTGCGAGCGATCTACTACGGCGTGCAAAACAACGCCAACGTGATCAATATGAGCTTTGACATGCAGACGAGTTCGACGGAGCTACAAAAAGCTCTCGACTATGCCAACCAGCAAGGCGTCATTTGCGCGGCGTCGGCGGGCAACGACGGCAAAGCTCCACCTCCACCATTCCTGGTCTATCCCGCCGCGCTGCAAAACGACGTGATGGGCGTGGCGTCAACGACGGATCAGGATACGCGCTCCCAGTTTTCAAACTCTGGGACGACAATCGTGTGGGTGGCGGCTCCAGGAGAATCCATCGTTAGCACGTACCCCTTCGCGACGTATGCGGCGGGATGGGGAACATCGTTCAGCGCGCCGTTTGTCTCGGGAGGCGCGGCGCTGCTGCGCAACCTGCAGACGGGCATTGCCCAGTCGGGGGCCAAAACGGCCACAGCCCACGCAGTACCGCTTGCGGACCCCAATATGGGCAACGGGCGCCTGGATTTGTGCATGGCCCTCGGATCGGTAACCACGCCGAGCTGTTCGCAGGACTACAGCGTTTCCGCGACACCGTCCACGACGACCATTACCGCAGGACAGCAAGCAAGCTTCACAGTGTCCGCTGCGCCGTTGAATGGTTCAAAACAGACGGTAACATGGGAGTGCATGGGCGCGCCGCAGGCCGCCACTTGCACGGTTTCACCGTCGTCCGTGACACTAAATGGGTCGAGCCAGGCGACGGCGACTGTTACGTTGACGACGACAGCAAGAACGGCCGCGACCCCGCGGCTCTTGCCAAGATACGTACCGCCGATGCGGTTGTGGGTGACGCCGGTAACGTGGTTTGCGCTGACCGTAATCGTTTTGATCGTGGGCAGCTTTGGCCGTGTTCCTCGCCAGAGAGCCGGCCTTGCTGCCGTGACCGGACTACTTACCGTTTCACTTTGCGCGTACTCTTGCGGCTACACCAACAACCCACCGGGTTCCGGTTCCGTGACGCTATCTACGCTGGCGCTTAACCCAACCAGTGTCAACGGCGGATCTTCGTCGACCGGCACGGTAACTCTCAGCGGGGCAGCTCCGAGCGGCGGCGCGGTCGTCAATCTCTCGAGCAGCGCGCCAGCGGCGACGGTCCCGTCGAGCGTGACCGTGATTGCGGGATATACCAGCGAGACGTTTACGGTCAACACCACCACGGTGACGGCTTCAACGCCCGTCACCATCACGGCGTCCTACGCCGGCGTGAGCAAGACTGCGTCCCTCACCATAATGCCACCGGCAACAGCAGGCACTCCTGCGGGAAGCTATACTCTTACGGTAACCGGTACCTCGAGCGGCGTCAGTCGCTCCACAACGGTCCAAGTCGTAGTGAACTAAGAAGCTTCGGCCCCAGGCCTCCCCGGTCCAGCCTACAAACCCAGCGGATTCCCAGAGCCGATTTTGACTGGCCATTTGGCCGATGACGCTCACGGCAAGTTCCATTGCCTCCTCTAGCCCTAAATGGATCCTAGAAGAAGGGGAAACTGTCTCCGGGCAAGGACAAATGGGCCATGGGCAACGCAAGGACTGAATGGAAGTGGAGAGCGGTTCGCAAAGTGATGTTCGCAGCATGTGTGGCAAGCGGCTGTTTGTTGGCGGGCGCGCCGGCAAAGTCGCAGGTTGCGCCCGCAACGCAGGGATCGGCGCCAAACTCCAGATTGTTGAGCGCCGAGGAAGGCCGGACCATTGCGGATGCAGCCCAAGATCAGGATAAGCCGCGGCGAGGCGCAAGGGACTGTTCACACCTTGTTCATCAGGCGTATCTCAACGCCGGTTTTGAGTACCCCTATGCGAGCTCGTTCGAGCTCTATTCGGGAGACGAAAATTTTGAGCGCGTACGGCACCCACAGCCGGGAGACTTGATCGTGTGGCCGGGCCACGTCGGCATCGTCCTCGAACCACTGGCGCACAGTTTTTACAGCCTGGTGAGTACAGGGCCGGAGGCTCAGAATTACGAGGGGCCGTATTGGAAGTCGCGCGGGAGACCACGCTTCTACCGCTACAAAGTGGAAAGCGCGGAGATTCTGACCGCTGCCAAGACGCCGACGCCAGCACGAGCTTCAAGTTCCACAAAACCGCGCGAGACCGCGTCGGCAAAGGAGGAACAAACCGCTGCGGCGGCTTCCTCTGTGGATCGGCCGCCCAAGATGGCTTCGGAACGAACAGCTTCGGAACGGACAAAGGTTGTGAATGCTGACCTGCCAGCTCAGGGTGCACCGGCGGCTGCGGCAACACCGTTTGAAGTGCCGGAGAGCATCATCATTGCGGCGGGAAGCAAGCCGCCGACGAACAGCCAGGTTGCTGAAGCAATCGCTGAATTGAGCAATGCCTCGGGAAGCATCTTGCGCACGGATGCGCCCTCCAAACTAGCGCAGCCGGTGGTGATTTTTGAACGGCTCCGCGTGGAGCGCCTGGAAATCAAACGGGATCACGGATGGGCGCATCTGCAGATTGATTCTCGCGCGACCATCACGGCCGGAGAAACGGACTATAAACAGCGGCACGAAAAAATTCGCTGGGAGCTGCGGCGGACAGAATCAGGCTGGGAGGCGGTCCTGCCCACGAATCGAAAGTATGTGCCAAATGATGTGGCAGTACGCCATTTGGCGGCGCAGCTTGCGCATTTGACCGAAACGGACGGCGCTGCCGCACACCAAGAAACGGTTCTGCGACAAGAATCGCAAATCGCCAACCTGCTGAGTAAACTCCTCGAAGATAAGGCAGACGCTTCATCAAGCAGCCGAAAGCCCCAGAAGCGCAGACCACCTGTTGTCGGTGGAGAGAAATCAGAGAAGTCGGCCGAGAGTGGCGGTCCATCCTAGCCCAAATGCCTAGACTAGTGATTTGAGTTTGAACTGGCCTTGGGCGTTGGCGATACTTGCGGCAGGGCAAAAGCTACGTACACGCCGCCGGAGGGCGATTTAGGATCTTTGCCGCCGCCTGCAGCAATCACGACGAATTGGCGGTCGTTCACTTCGTAAGTAGCCGGGGTGGCGTTGCCGGAGAAGGGCAGGGTCGCCTCCCAGAGCAGCTCACCGGTGGATTTATCGAAGGCGCGGAATTTCTTGTCGAAGTCGGTTGCTCCGATGAAGAGCAACCCGCCCGCGGTGACGATCGGACCACCGTAATTTTCCGTGCCGGTGTTCTTCAGTCCCTTCGCCGCGAGTTCCGGATATTCGCCAAAGGGAATCTTCCAAACATATTCACCGGTGTTCAGATTGATCGCGTTCAAGGTACCCCACGGAGGAGCGATCGCGGGATAACCTTCGGGGTCGAGAAACCTGTGATAGCCAGTGAAACGATACTTCATCGACGTTGGCGGAGGCGCGGAACCGGGCAGATCCTTATTTTCGCCGCTTAGCACGAAATCGATAAGCGCGGACAATTGATCTTCCGTCAGATTAGGAAAGCCGGGCATGCGCCCTCTTCCATTCTTGATCGTGGTTGCAATTTGCGGGAATGCCAGCCGTTCGGACACTCCTACGAGGGAAGGTATCGCCGGAGGTGAGCCCGCCATTTTTTCTCCGTGGCAAACGCTGCATTGGCTCATGTAGATGGCGCGCGGGCTATTCTCGCCGGTGTTGGGGGAAAGTGCGCCCGTCCAAGCCATCTCATTCGAATTGATGTAGATGATTCCGGTTTCCGGATCCACGGCGGGGCCGCCCCATTCTGCTCCGCCGTCGAAGCCGGGGAAAACAACCGTGTCTTTTCCGACGCTGAAAGGAACGAATTGACCTTCACTGCGGAATTTCTTGAATGTTTCGAGCGCCCATTGGTGCGCTTCCGGAGTACGCATGGTTAGTAAATCCGAGGTGAGAAGCTGGCGAGCAAAGGGCGCGGGGCGAACGGGAAGGGGCTGATCGCGAGCGGCAACTTCACCGGGCACAGTGCTCGGAGGATATTTTTGGGACTTGATGGGAAAAAGAGGATTCCCGTTGGCGCGGTCGAAGAGATAAACGAAACCTTGCTTTGATGTTTGCGCCACGGCCGCGATTTCTTTTCCATTGCGCTTGACGGTGAGGAGCGCTGGCGTTGAAGGGAAGTCGCGGTCCCAAATGTCGTGATGGACACCTTGAAAATGCCAGATTCGTTTGCCTGTCTGAGCATTCAAAGCAATCAGGCAATTTGCGAAGAGATCGTCGCCGACGCGGTCGCCGCCGTAGAAATCAAATGCGGCGGAGCCCGTTGGGACATAGACAATTCCGCGTTGGGGATCGAGCGTCATACCGGCCCAATTGTTCGCTGCGCCGCCGGTCTTCCAGGCGTCTCTGGGCCAAGTGCTATACCCAAACTCCCCGGGATGAGCAATGGTGTGAAACGACCAGCGCAGCTTGCCGGTTCGAATGTCGAAAGCGCGAATGTCGCCCGGGGGCGCGGGAAGAGTCTCGGGATTGCGTCCTCCAACGATCAGCAAATCTTTGTAAACGACGGGTGGACTGGTGAGCACAATGGATTGGGCGGAGGCAGGTTCACGACCAAGATTTTCGCGGAGGTCAATGCGGCCATCTTTTGCAAACGATGGAATAGGTTTGCCGGTCGAGGTGTCTAGAGCGTAAAGAAAATTCATCACGCCAACTAGAATGCGTTTGTCGTTGCCGTCGGCCCAGTAGGCCAGACCGCGATCCGGTTGCGTGCCGCGTATTCCGCAGTCGAACTTCCACAGGAGCTCGCCCGTCGCGGCATCCAGCGCGAAGACTTTTTGGGTGGGAGTGATTCCATAGAGAACTCCAGCGATGATGAGAGGATTCGCCTGGAGGCCGCCTTCTTCCTGCGTGTCAAAGCTCCATGCAACAGTCAGGTGCTTGACGTTGCTCCGGTTGATTTGCGCAAGCGTCGAATAGTGATTGTTCTCCGGAGCGCCGCCATACGCCGGCCAATCCTGCTGTTCTTGGTCGGGCGCAGTGTTCTGTGGCCGCGGGTTTGCCACGCTGGCGATCAACCCGGCCCTGGTGACGATCAGAGCCGAAGTAAGAAGCGATGCTCCGGTCAAGAGTATTTTGAGAATACGGTGCTTTTCCATGGCGGTTCGCGGGTGAGAGGATAGCATTCCTCGAATTCTATGCGAGGCGAAGATTATAAGGGGAAGGAAATGAAATGGATCACGCGTGAACACGTAAAGGTCGATCGAGTGGCATGCCCTTGGCTAATTCGGAAATTTGTGGACCCCTCGGCGGAATTTTATTTTGTGCCGGCGCAGCAAGTGATGAACGAGGCGCAGAGGCTGTGTGCCACGCCGTTTGACGTTCCGGACGTGGATCTGGGTCACCATGGCAAGGAATGCTCGTTCGAAGCGATTCTGAAGAAATACAATCTGACTGGGGATGCCGCGCTCGTGCTGCTCGGGAAGATCGTAAATGGCGCGGATACGGACAACACCTTGTGGCAGCAGCCGGAAGGCGCTGGACTGAATGCCGTCGCGGAGGGGTTTCGGCACCTAAATCTCAAGGACGACCACGAAATCAACGCAGCAGAGTGGATTGTCTACGATGCGCTTTATGCGTACTGCAAAGAAATGGTGAAGCGCGGAAAGCCGAACGGCGCGTTCCGCTGGCGGAAGACAAATTGAAGCGGGTGAATCGGAAAAAAGCAAGCGGGGGGTGAGCATCGAGGAACGCACAAGAGACTCTCTGGGATTCGAACGCAACGTTACGGCGGCTTCAGGCGCGGTGTTCTTGGTGGGCCTTGGCGAGGAGCTTTGGAAAAAGTTTCTCCCTAAATATCTGGAATCGTTGGGAGCGAGCGTCGCGGCGGTCGGTCTCTTCGGCACGGCAGAAGATTTCTTTGACGCTATCTACCAGTATCCAGGTGGCTGGCTAGCGGACCACTGGGGAAGGCGTCGAGCCTTCCTGATTTTTCTGGCAGCGGCCATCGCAGGCTACTTCATTTATCTTTCGAGTCCTTCCTGGCCGTACCTCTTCCTCGGGCTGGCGTTTGTCATGGCGTGGCAGGCCATGGGATCACCTGCCATGTTTGCGACGATCGGAGACACTCTGCCACGCGATCGCCGGGCGATGGGATTCACGATTCAATCGATGCTAAAGCGCATTCCCATGGTGATTTCGCCGCTGGTTGGCGGTTTGATGATCGGAGCGCTCGGCCTGCAAAAAGGGATTCGAGCAGGACTCGTCATTACACTCGTACTGGCGGCGTGTGCGGCGTTGCTACTTTTCTCGCTCCGGCTACCGACTTCGGCCGGCGACACCGCGAAGATAATTGGAGTGTGGAACTCGTTTCACCCCACGCTGAAACGGCTCCTGGCTTCCGACATCGTGATTCGAATGTGTGAGGGGCTGGCGGATATTTTTGTGGTTCTTTACGCTACAAACATTATTGGCGTCACGATTCCAGAGTACGGCGTGCTTGTGGCCATTCAATTGATGACCGCGATTCTCATCTACGTTCCCTCGACGAAAATCGCGGGCCGGGTTGGGCGAAAACCGTTCGTGATTGCGACGTTCTTCTGTTTTGCGATGTATCCGATAGCTGCTATCCTCGCGCATAACTTCGGAGGGCTGGTCGTTGCCTTCATCGTTGGAGGGCTCCGGGAGATCGGCGAACCGTCGCGAAAGGCCATGATTGTGGACTTCGCGGAGCAGCAACTCCGGGCGCGAACCGTGGGGCTGTATTATCTGGTTCGAAGCTTATCCATTACTCCTGCATCGGTGATTGGCGGCCTGCTTTGGAAGGTGCGACCGGAAATCCCGTTCGTGGCTGCTGGGCTCATCGGATTTGCGGGCACTCTGTTGTTTGCGATAACCGTGGACGAACAGCACGCTGCTTGATCCGACTCCGATTGACCAGACAGGATCAGCGCCAAATTTCAAGAAGGCTCAACGTGATCCTGCGGAGGCCTGGGATTTACGCAGCCCCATGACGCGCATAAGGGTTTCCTGGACGTGCACCAGCTCGCGCTGGCGCTCATGCTCCTCTCTTGTGCGGTCGGTGAGGGTTTCTTTCAGCAGAAACAAGTTGCGGCGGAATTCGAGTTGCGCGAGAACCAGGCGGCTCAATGCTTTCAGCGCTTCCTTTTGATCGGGCGCCAATTCGCGAGGCGCGCGATCCACGACGCAAAGTGTTCCGAGGGCGTAACCATCTTCGTTAATCAGCGGTGCGCCAGCGTAGAAGCGGATGTGCGGGTCAGAGACGACAAGGGGATTGTCGCGAAAACGATCATCCTTGAGCGCATCGGGGACCACGAAGACATCGGACTGCAAAATGGCCGTGGAGCAAAAAGCGATGTCGCGCGATGTCTCCTTGGCATCCATGCCCACTCGTGACTTGAACCATTGGCGGTCTTCGTCGACAAGGGAAATCAGAGCTATGGGCGTCTTGCAAATAAACGATGCCAGCAGAGTGAGGTCGTCGAAAGATTGCTCGGGATCAGTATCGAGGATGGCGTACTTCTCCAAGGCGGCGACCCTGCCTGCTTCGTTGATTGGCTTCGCGACAACCATGAGCCACCTCCTGCATGATTCTCTTGTTCGGTTTGAACGCTGGCTGAGGGCCGAATCATACTCCAAAACGAAGAATAGGAGAGCACGCGATAGAGGGAAGTGGCTGGACTATTGGCTGCCTCGATTGTGTTATTGCTCGACTTCCTGTAGGCATTCGCTAGAATCCACGTGTTTGATGTCAGAACAAGCAACGGTTCCACTGGAGACGGACATGAACGTGACTACGCATGCGCGATCTATCGTAATCGCAACTGTTCTATTTGCAATTTCCACTGCAGCTGGACCGCGTGCAACGGCGCAAGAGAACTACATGCCCACTGCGGCGAACGTACAGGCGCGCACCTGGTTCCAGGATGCCAAGTTCGGAATGTTCATTCACTGGGGCGTGTACAGCGTTTTGGGTGACGGCGAATGGATCATGGAGACGCGGCCCATCAACAGAACCGATTACGCGAAGCTGCCGGCGTTTTTCAATCCCATCAAGTTTGACCCGGCGGCGTGGGTTGCGCTGGCGAAGGCCGCAGGCATGAAGTACATCACCATCACTTCCAAGCACCACGACGGATTCGCGATGTTCGATTCGAAATTGACGGACTGGAATGTAGTGGCGCGCACGCCTTACGGCAAGGACGTAATCGGGATGCTAGCGGCCGAATGCCATAAACAGGGCATCAAACTGTTCTTGTACCACTCCCAACTGGATTGGCATTCGCCGGATTATTTCCCGCGTGGGCGCACCGGGCATCGTACGGGGCGCCAGGATTCTGGAAATTGGGACGCCTACCTGAATTTCATGAACGGGCAATTGCGTGAGCTGCTGACGAATTACGGAGAGATCGGCGGCATCTGGTTCGACGGAATGTGGGACAAGCCGGACGCGGATTGGCACCTCTCCCGCACTTACGCGCTGATTCATCAAATACAGCCACAAGCGCTCGTCGGAAGCAATCATCATAAGGCTCCGTTTCCCGGCGAGGATTTCCAAATGTTTGAAAAAGATTTGCCGGGCCAGCACACCACTGGTTTCAACGCGGAACAATCCGTCAGCGCGCTGCCACTCGAAACCGCGGAAACTATGAACAACTCGTGGGGATTCAATCTCACCGATGAACACTACAAGAGCCCAGCAGATTTGATTCGCTACCTCGTGCGCGCCGCCGGACTGAATGCGAATTTTCTCTTGAATGTGGGACCGATGCCGAGTGGCGAGATCCAGCCTGAGTTCGTGCAGCGTCTGACGGAAGTGGGGAAGTGGATGAAGCAATACGGCGATTCGATTTATGGAACGCGGGGAGGCCCAGTGGCCGCAGGTCCGTGGGGCGTGACGACGCAGCGCGGCGCGACGGTTTACGTCCACGTCCTCGATTGGAATCAGCCCGTACTAGCCCTGGCTGGAATCCCACGGCCCGTTCATTTGGCGCGGCTTTTGCGCGATGGAAGCAGCGTCGAATTCAGCATCGTCAAGGGAGGGCTGGTTCTGAAATTACCGGAGCCGCAACCAGAAGAAGTGGATCGCGTGATCGTGCTCGAACTGGAAGCGGCGAAGTAGCAGAAGACTGAACTCAGGGATTAGGCGCGGACTGGTCGAGCTTGAGAATGAGCACCTGCCCGTTCGAATGGAAAGTCCCGCCCGTTGCAGTCTTGGCTTCCTTCATGGGATTGTCCGGCAGGAAGTGTGAGATTTCAGCGACGAGGCCCGTGGAGGCAAGAGTCTTCTCAACGTAGTCGCGCTCGAGATCTATATCGGGATCGATCTTGTGAGTTACGCCGTTGTTGCGCTCGTCGCGTTCGAATCCGATATCGTGAGTGGCGGCTCCGACCCACAATGTTTCCCCTTTCACCTCGAACGGCGCTTTCCAGATGCGCAAGTGGTTGCGCGATCGAACGACGCTGAGGGGCTCGGCGTGCGCCCAGCCGTAATCCTGCGCGCGGCCAAAGAGGTAGAGCTGGCTCATCGGCATGGTCAAGTAAGCTTCTTTCGAAAGACTGCCGATGATGCCGTGGAGAACGGTTTCCTTGACGTCAGCGTCGACTTTCACCCAGCCAGCCGTGGTGAAGACGCGCTGCATGGCGGCTTCGGAGCCAAGGACCAGGAAATTGACCATGTCGCCGGCGTTGCCTTGCTTGTCGCCGACGCGGCGCGGAATCTTTGAAAAGAGACTGTTGTCGATGCCTGGCAACGAACTGACTTGCCGAGCAACCACGCGCGCGGTGCCGCCTTCGGGCACGTAAACCTCGATGCGTACGGCATAAGTCCCGTCGCCTGTGTCGTCGGCTGCCTGATTGATGCCCACGGCGAGTCGGCCCGAGACAGGCGCGGCGACATCGCGGCGCGCGCCAACCAGGAAGGGCTGGGCGGTATCTTTATCGCCGATGCGCCCGATCAACGTGCCACGCCCCGCTTCATTAAAGGGCAAGACACGGAGAAGGTCCTTGAAGCTTCGCGGAAGGCCCTCAGGACCATTGTCTTGCTTTGCGTCGACGTAGCGTAGCTTGCCGGTGGCAGCGATAAGCACGTGTTCGCCAGCCTGAATGTCGATGCCCGTGTCTATCCAGGATTGTTCACCGGTCAACTGGACTTCCTGCGAAAGACGCTTTTTTCCCTGAGGGGTTTTCGCGGCGGCTGAGTTCTGGGATTCTCGCTTGGTAGGCGATTGCGTGGCGTTCTCGCGGACCAGTTGTGCGAGTAATGTGCCTGGGAAAGCTGCCGCAGCCAGGGAAAGTCCGAGAACAAATGCCAGTTTTCTCATGAGAGGTCGAACCATGAAGCGGCCATCCCGCGTGGGCTGAGGAAGCATCTCCACTGTTAGCAGATGCCCCGCGAAGGCGCAAGCGTTGTCCAGATTGAGCGAGTGATTTTCAGTGTGAAAATGAGCAAAAATGGACATGCCGGGGCATCTGGAGGGTTCGCGGAGCAGGGCGGGATTCCTTGACGGAGTGTGTAGGGGGCTTGTAGATTGGCAATATGCCGTAGAATTGTGAGAGGACATAGACCGCTCCAGATATGCCCTTCCATGCGGAGAACCGCGACACGCGGAAATAGAATCAGCGACTGGCCCGAGTGAGGACTGCGGCAAAAGGCATGAAAAAACTTCAAAGACCGATCGTACTGGTTGGCTTGTGCTTGGCAATCGTTTTGCCCGCGGCTGCGCAAGCTCCGTCGCCGGTTCCCGCACAAGTGCAATCACCACCAGCTCCGCCAGCGGCCCCGCGGCCGCGCACACGGACCGCTCCGCCCAGCACCGTGAGCGTTGACGGCAGCGAAGCGATGTTCACAACCATGTGCGCGCTGGTCGCAGCCGGTTTTGAATCGAACGTCAGCTCCGACAATTGGACGGCGTTCCGCGCGCAGATGCGGGAGCGCTTGCGCCAGCAACAAGGTCCCGCGGTGGAGGCGGTGCGGGAATTCTATCACCACCACGAATTGCGGGATCCCGGTGCGACTCTTTCCAGGTATCTGTGGTTTGGCCTGGTGTCCGGACCCGCGCCTGCGTTTCAAGCGGTTTTGCGGCGCGATGAACTGCCGCCGGAAGTCATTGCGCTCGAAGGATTCAGCGAAATCCTTTCGAGCTACTATCAGGAACAGAAAATCGGGCAACTTTGGCGGCAAGTGCAGCCGGTTTATAACCGCGAAGTCGAGCGGCTTCATGATCCGCTTTCGCAGATTGTTTTCGTGGCGTCGGCATACCTGCGCGAAATCCTCGACCCGTCCGGACCGCGGACATTTGCAGTTGTCGTCGAACCCTTGGTAGGGCGGATCACCAACGTCAGAAATTTTGGCGATCACTATGCGCTGGTGCTGAGCGGAGGAGAAGAAATTCCGGCCGACGTGATTCGTCACGCGTTTCTGCATTTCATGTTGGACCCTTTGCCCCTGATGTATCCGCACGTGACGGCGGTGAAGCGCTCGTTGTTCGAGAAGGCCGCCACCGCCCCGCGTCTTGCGCCCGAATTGAAAGATGACTATGCGTCGTACTTTGCGGAATGCACTGTCCGCGCCGTGGAACTGAAGCTCAAACGCATCTCCCCTGGCGAACGTGAAGCCGCTATGAATCGAGACGATGAGGATGGTTATGTTCTGGTGAAACCGCTCTTCGCGGCGCTGCCCAAATTCGAAAACTCCGAGCCGTCGATGAAGCTCTTTTTTCAGGATTTGGTGAGGGCCATCGATACTGGAGCTGAGGCCAGACGGTTGGCGACGGTGAAATTCGCCCCGGCAGAGACTGCCAAAGCAGAGGACGAAGCGGCAAGGGAAGAATTGGCACGAAGGAGAAGCGCAGCGCCGACGACGGTGCCGAATGATGCGGAAGTTGTTACTGCGCTGACAGAAGGGGAGCGGCGCATCGCGGAGAAAAACCCGCGCGCGGCGGAAGCCTCGTTTCAAAAAGTTCTGACGAGATATCCGGATCAGGCTCGTGCCTGGTACGGAATCGGCCTGGTGGCGCTCCTGGATCACGATGCGGCCAGAGCCAAGCAGGTCTTCGGACGGCTGACGACCGGGGAACATGCGGCAACCCAGGATCCTATGGTGTTGGCATGGTCGCATGTTTACCTGGCGCGGATTTATGATGATGAGGGGAATCCGGAAGTGGCAAAAATGGAGTATCAGTCAGTGCTGAACGTGGAGGGCGGGCCGGAACAGGCCAAGCAAGCGGCGCAAAAGGGGCTCGCCGCGGTTGGGAGCGATAAAGCCACAGCGCGACCGTGACCAAATATGATTTCTGCCGGCGGTGTTAGCTGAGAGCGGACATAGCCCCATTCACGAAAGCCGGGTGAAGGAATAACGAACGAGGAGAAAAAGCATGAAAATTAAGTGGAATGTTTGGCTGAAAACGGTGACCGGTGTGGGATTGCTGGTATGCGCAAACGGGGCCGCAGCGGCAATTTTACATTATGACCAGGCAGGCCAGAGCCAGCCCGCGCCGCAGCAGAGCGACAAACCGAAAACTCCGGATGTTACGCCTCTTACTCTGGACGTTCCGACGCCGGTGAACGCGGAAGAGGATGCGGCCTACAAAGCCTTTCAAGCCGTCAACCAGAATGATGCCGCCAAGAAGATTGAAGCCGGTGAAGCGTTCCTGCTGAAATACCCCGAGAGCCGTTTCAAGTCTCCCGTGTACGGGGCTTTAGCTTACGCCTATCTGCAAACCGGAAACACACAGAAGATGCAGGAATACGGTGAAAAGGAACTTACGATCGCGCCGAACGACGTTTCTACGCTCGCGCTGCTGGGGCAGACGCTGCCTCGGAGCTTGCATGGAAGTGCAGGCTCACCCGAAGCAGTGCAGACGCTGGCCAAGGCGGAGCAATACTCCAAACAGGCCATCGAGATTACTCCCACGCTCCAGAAGCCCGAGAACTTGACCGATGAAGCCTTTACTTCCGCCAAGAATCAGACCTTGGCTATGGCTCACAGCGGGTTGGGATTAGTCTACGTGCGGCGAGGGAAGAACGCCGAGGCGATTCCGGAACTCGAGCAGGCCGTGAAGATCGATCCGAATCCGGACCCGGTAAATTACTACCTGTTGGGAATGGCCAACAAGATCACGTCGCACTTTGACGATGCCGTGGCGGCCTTCAACAAGTGTGCTGCCATGAACGGGCCCATGCAGGGAACCTGTAAAGCCCAGGGGGAAGATGCCAAAAAGCTTGGCGCGACACAACTGAGCGCGCCAAAGTAAGCCGCCTCACCGGCGTCGGAATTATGCAAGAAACCATCCGGATTGGGGACCGCGCGTTTGAGGAGCGTCTAGGTTACAAGTTTTCGGCAGGAGAGCTCCTCGAGAGAGCGCTTACCCATAGCTCGGCAGTCCCCGAATTACGTTCAGCGGGCGTCGAAGAGGCCGTCACTGCCGTGCTTCCCAGGGACAATGAGCGCCTGGAGTTTCTTGGGGATGCCGTTCTCGAGCTACTTGCCAGCGAATACCTCCTGGGAACTTTTCCGGAATGGAGCGAGGGGCAGCTTTCCAAGAGCCGCGCGCGGATCGTGAATGCAAGTTCCCTGGAATCGGCTGCGCGGCGCTTGCGCCTGGGAGAACACTTGCGGTTGGGGCGCGGGGAAGAGAAAACCGGCGGGCGGGAGAAACAGACGCTGCTGGCCGATGCCTTTGAAGCCGTAGTGGCTGCCGTTTACCTCGACGGCGGATTGGGCGCCGCGCGCGAGGTCTTGCGCAGAGTCCTGTTCGAGCAGGCGCTTGAGGAGCGCGGTGAGCGCATCTCGGAGTCCGATCGCAAATCTGCGCTGCAGGAACTTTTGCAGGGCCAGGGGCGATCACCGGCGGAATATCGCCTGGCCGGAGAAAGCGGCCCCGATCACCAGAAAATTTTCCAGATAGAAGTTTGGATTGACGGGGAGTACATGGCCACTGGCGAGGGCAGTACAAAAAAAGAGGCGGAGCAGCGCGCGGCGCGAAGCGCTTTGGATCAACTCAAACGCTGGCAAGCGAAAGGCTGAGACGAAATGCCGGAACAGACTGTAGCCGAGATCGAAAAACAGGCGCCCATAGAAAGGCGGGAGCACCGTGCGGACCAGACCACGATTTCCGAATACCTGGAGTCTCTGCTGGTAACGGTGATTCTGGCCCTCTTCGGCACAAGTTTCATCGTACAGGCCTTCAAGATTCCGTCCGCCTCGATGGAAGGCACGCTGCTCATCGGCGACCACTTGCTGGTGAACAAGTTTATTTTCGGCGGGACCGGGGCTTGGTATGAAAAAGTGCTGCCCTATCGTCAACTGAAACGCGGCGACATCATTGTTTTCAAATACCCTTATGCTGAACATCAGCATTACGTGAAACGAGTGATCGGCTTGCCAGGGGATCATTTGAAGCTTGTCGACCAGGAGATGTTCATCAACGGAAAGCCGCTGCCAGAGCCATATGTCGTGCACGATTCCACCGCCCTCTATGATCCTCTGAACTACAACTTCCCGATGCCCGCCAGCCGTTTCATCACTTCCGCGACGAAGCCGGAAGTGGCCAACTGGCTGGCACATGAAATGCGGAAATACGTGCGCGGGGATGAAATCGTCGTGCCAGCCGGAAAATACTTTGCCATGGGAGACAATCGCGACCGCAGTGAGGACAGCCGGTATTGGGGATTCGTCGATCGTGACGCCATCATGGGCCGGCCGTTCCTGATTTACTGGTCGGTGGACGCGCAGAGCGCCGACTACAGTGGAGAAAGCACGTATTGGTCAAGACTGATAAGCGTCTTTGAAACACTCGTGCACTTGCCGTCTAGGACGCGTTGGAGCCGCATGCTCCATACCGTGCACTAGAAATTTGATGCCGGGATTGAAAGGTGGCGTCGTCAAGCGCACTTTTTGATTTGTTCAGAGGACGCGCGCGCCTCTACCTTTTTACGAACTAGTCTGCGAAACTCTCCAGCGGCATGAACAAGCTACAAAAGTGGTGGAAACCTGCGCTGGCGATTGTCTCCACCGTCATCGCCTTGCAAGTTGCGGTGTCTCTGCTTGTCCGGACTCATCGCGGCCATGCTTACCTGGTAGCGCACCTGGAAAGAGCGTTTGGCCGGCAAGTTGAAGTCGAAAGCTTTGACGCGCGGATTCTGCCGAGCCCGCAACTGGATGCCAACGGCGTGACGGTTGGAGACGACCCCTCTTTCGGCCACGAATACTTCCTTCGCGCCGAAAACCTGAGCGCCAATCTCCGTTTGATGGGCTTGCTGCGAGGCCATTTTGAATTTGGCACCTTGTCTCTCAATAAGCCGAGCCTCATTCTGGTGCGGAACTCAGAGGGCCGTTGGAATCTGGAGAGGTGGCTCCCGCCGGCAAAGACAATTGCATCGCAAAACGCGCGCGTTTACGGGCCGGCCTCGCCCGTAGCCCCGGTGAACCGCCTGGAAAAAATCGAATTCGATGAAGGGCGCATCAATTTCAAGACGGGTGACGACAAGTTGCCCTTGGCGTTCACAGGTGTCTCAGGGAGTGTCGAGCAGATTTTGCCGGGGCGCTGGCAATTGCAACTTGCTGCCCAGCCATGGCGGAGTGGTGTTTCCCTGCAATCCGCGGGAACAATTAAAGTCCTTGGCGATGTGGCGGGAACTTCGGCGCGATTGCAGCCTGCCGGAATCACGTTGCATTGGAGCGACGCGTCGTTGGCGGATGTCCTGCGACTCTTCCGCGGGCAGGATTATGGCGTGCGCGGTACGTTTGCGCTGGACGCCACAGCGAAGAGCGGCACAACGAAGGAGGATTTGCCGGGAGACTGGAGTTTTTCGATCTATGGACGCAGCGGCCAAATCCATCGCTGGGATTTGGCGGAACGTGCTGATAATCCCCGGTTGAATCTCAAAGTCAACGGACGTTGGAACATCGGTTCAGGGAGCTTGGCCGCCGAAGAACTTGCTGTCGAGGGTCCGAGATCGAATCTCCGCGGACAGTTTCGTATCACTGGCGGAAACGCTCCCTCGATGGAATTGCGATTGGATTCGCTCGGCATCCAGGCCTCGGACTTGTTGGCTTGGTATTGCTCGTTTCATCCGGACGTCGTGGAGGGAGTGACCGCGGAACAATATTTCACGGGCGGCATGATTGTGCGCGGCTGGCCGCTGTCGCTGGAATCGGCGGCGCTTTCGAGCAGCGGAGGATTCGTAAACGTGCCGGGCCTGACCCAGCCCGTGCGAATCGGCCCCTTGAACGGCGGGCGCGAACGAGGCGCGCTGACAATTGGGCCAGTGCGTGTTGCGCTCGGAGGCGAAGTTCGCGACGTAATGGCCCCGAAGCGCCGCAGGGTGGCGCTCGCGATGGAAAACGCCGCGGACCTGACTTTCACGCACGAGTTAAACACACATGCTGGAAGCATCAGTATCGAAGGAAACTTTCTCAAGGTGGAAGATTTCCTCAAGCTATCCTCGGCGTTTGGGTGCCAGCTCAATCGTGGCTGGGAATTGACGGGGCAAGCGACTGCCGTTACCAAGTGGGAATGGAAACAGCCTTTCACCGGCAGGTGGAATGGCCGTGTTGGTTTCAACAAAGCAAATCTAACTGTCGCGGGGTTGAACCAGCCACTGAAAATCTCCGAAAGCGCGCTGGATTGGGCCGACGGGCGGCGCATCGTGCGCGTGATGCGTGTCGAAGGGTTTGGCGGCATGTGGACAGGCAATATCGAGGAACCCGCACGGACTGATGAGGACAGCGGCCCGAAGTGGATTTTTCATTTGCGCGCGGACCAGTTGAACGCGGCAGACCTTGACCGCTGGGTTGGACCACGGGCACGTCCAAGCTGGCTGCAGCGGCTCTTGCCGCCGCTTCTCGGCGGATCGGCGCCAAGCACTCCCGCGAGTGAACTGGTCCGCCGTGTGAATGCCGAAGGCGAGCTCGACATCGGGCAATTAACAATCGAAAAGTTGAAACTGGAACAAGTGCAGGCCAAGGGCTACCTCCACGACCTGCAGCTCGACGTGCGTGAGGCCCAGGCGGAATGGGCCGGCGGCAAAGTGCGTGCCAAAATAAACGCGAAGTTCCTGCCGCGGCCTGCCTATGATATTTCCGCCGAACTGGACCGCGTGAACCTCGCGCAACTGCCGGGAGCTGGCCGCATCGCGGAGCGCTTAGGCGGCTTTGCCACCGGCACTCTGCACGTGAAAACCGAAGGTGTCGGCCGAGACGAACTTCTTGGAAAACTTGCCGGCCGCGGCGACTTTCATTTGAACAAAGTGGAGTTTCGCGGATGGGACGTCAACGCAAGCGTGGCCGATGGGGAGGCACACGCCGGAGTCTCGCGCTGGGCCACCGGCGAAGGCTCTCTCCGTTTGCAGGACAGCAGCATTTTGCTGGAGGATTTTCGTCTCGACGGCGGGCTGCAGTCCACGCTCGTGAATGGAACGCTCAGCTTTGGGCGAAACGCAGACCTGGCGATCGAAACAGTCAGCGCAAGAAAAAACAAAGATCGCAGGGCTCTTGAGTCCGGAACGGGACGCGTCTTGAAGATTTCAGGCCCTCTTGATGGTCCAAAAGTTTCCGTGGAAAAAGCAAGTGTCCGCCAGCCCGCGGACTAGTTTTCGGCCGTTCAATGCAATCGACGTATTAAGTTTATGGAGGAACACCATCGATGAAGCGTCATGCTCTGTTCGGTACAGTCGTATTGCTGATTCCGATGCCTCGCGCGAACGCGCAAAAACCGTTCACGCTGGAACAGGTGATGGGTGCACCATTTCCCTCCAACCTGACCGCCGCAAAAAATGCCAACCGCATCGCCTGGGTTCTCGATCAAGAAGGCCGGCGAAATATCTGGGTTGCCGAAGGGCCTGCTTTCACGGCGCGGCAGCTCACAAAATACAATGAAGACGACGGCCAGGAGCTCCTCGACCTGCATTTTTCTTCGGATTCCAACACGATTGTCTACGTACGCGGTGAAGGGAAGAACGCTGCCGGCCAGGTGCCAAATCCCACCAGCAATCCTGCAGGAGCCGAGCAGGCAGTTTGGACCGTGGCGTGGAACGGGGGCGAGCCCAAGCGCGTCGACGCCGGCCATTCGCCGCAGATTTCTCCCCGCGGAACAATCGCGTACGTCAAGGATGGGCAGATCTGGCTCGCGGCACTGGATGGAGCCGATAAGCCGCAACAATTAGTTGTTCGCGGGCAAAATTTCGGCCCACACTGGTCTCCCGATGGAAGCCGGCTGGCATTCGCTTCCGCGCGAACCGATCACGCATTCATTGGTGTCTATGACGCCACCGCAAAGACTGTGCAGTTCTTGGCCCCATCCGTGGATTCCGACAGCAACCCCGCGTGGTCGCTCGATGGCGAGCGCATCGCCTTTGTGCGGCGGCCTGCCGAACCGCGAGACGAGCCGCAGGGTTTCTTCATCGCGCCGGATAAGCCGCGTCCTTGGGCGATCTGGATCGCGGATGTCTCCACAGGATCAGCAAAAGAAATCTGGCGTAGTAGCACGACGCCGCAGGGATCGTTTCCGCACATGGCCGAAGATACCGGAGGTGGCGTAATCAACTGGGCCGCCGGCAATCAACTCGTCATCGCTTCCGAAGAAGACGGCTGGCAGCATCTCTATACCCTTGCCGCCGAAGGTGGCGCCCCGAAACTGCTCACTCCCGGCAATTGCGAAGTCGAGCAGTGGTCCCTTACTCCTGATAACAAAAGCATTCTGTTCAATTCAAATTGCGGCGACGTGGATCGCCGTCACTTGTGGAACGTCAGCGTATCCGGAAATCCTCCCACTCAGTGGACACGCGGCGACGGCATCGAATGGAGCCCGGTGATGCTCAATGACAGGCAGACTTTCACCTACTTAAGCTCCTCCGCAACTCATCCGGCAAGAGCGGTCGTAAGCGATTCGGCCCCTAAGGCAAAGCCTCTCCTAGCGCCCGAAACCTGGCCCAAGGATTTTCCCTCCGACAGTTTGGTCACGCCGCAGCAAACCATTTTCAAATCCACCGACGGCTTGGAGATTCATGGCCAGCTTTTCGTGCCAGTGGGATTGAAGCCCGGCGAAAAGCGCCCAGCCGTGATTTTTCTGCACGGGGGTCCCATCCGCCAGATGGTGCTCGGCTGGCACTACATGTACTACTACTCGAATTCCTACGCCATGAACCAATACCTCGCCAGCCGCGGTTACATCGTCCTGGCGCTGAATTACCGCAGCGGCATTGGCTACGGCCGCGCGTTTCGCGAAGCCCCGGGGCGCGCAGGGCGCGGCGCAACGGAATATCAGGACGTGGTCGCGGCCGGAAAGTATTTGCAGGGCCGCAGTGATGTCGACGCAAAACGCATCGGACTATGGGGTGGAAGTTACGGCGGCTATTTGACCGCGCTTGGACTCGGGCGCAACTCCGATCTGTTCGCGGCAGGCGTGGACCTCCACGGTGTGCATGACTGGCCGACCGACAACTGGGAAGGGAAGAATGTCCCCGCTGATCTGAACAAGCTGGCGCGCGATTCCTCTCCCGTTACCTCGGTCAACACTTGGAAATCGCCGGTGCTTTTTATCCACGCCGACGACGACCGCAATGTCTACTTCACGCAAACGGTGGATCTCGTCGCCCGCCTCCGCGAAAAAGGCGTCGAGATCGAACAGCTCGTTTTTCCCGATGACGTGCACGATTTTCTGCTGCACAGGCATTGGCTGGCGGCCTATCACGCGGCCAGCGATTTCTTTGATCGGCGCTTTAAGGTGCCGGGAAATTAAGCATATTTTTGTAATCGCACTCGGAGCGGTTTCCGAAGAAATTGCGCAGAATCACAGGCCATGAGACGCAATCTACTTCCTATCATCGTGTTGCTGCTTCTTGCCGCGGCCACGCTCTGCGCCGCTGACAGACGCGCCCATTTCCTGCCTCAATTGCAGCCCGGCCAGACTATCACCTACCTCATCCGTTTTCAGAGCGACAAGACCGTCAAGACCGAAAGCAGAGTTGTCGCGCCCATGGTGCCGAACGCCGCGCAAATTGACGCTCATGGTTTGCTGCGGATCGAAATCCTCGACGTTCAACAAACGGCCACCAGGCCGGCAATTCATGCGCGTGGCCAGTTCTTGATTCTGGACACTGGTGTTTGGATTAAGGGGCCGAAAGACAAAAAACCCAATTGGGACAAAGAGCGCGTGGATCCCAATGGCAAGACCATCGAGTTCACGATTTCTCCAGATGGATCGGCGAACGAAGTGAAAGGTCTGGATTCCCTCTTTCCCGAGCAGCAGCAAGCATGGCAGCAATGGGTAGCACGTTTCGCTTTGGCATGGGCTCTTCCTCCTGACGGAATGAAGTCCGGGGAGAAATGGAAGTCGGAGCAAGCGGAACCGTCGAGCACTCCCATCGCTGGATTGCAATGGGCGCGCGATTCCATCTATGTGCGCGACGAGCCGTGTCAGGCGAGCCAGCTTTCGCTCGTGGGCGACGTCTCTCCCTCCAGTGGGCCTACCGATACCTGTGCGGTTCTGCTAACCACCGCAAAGCTCAAGCAGAATTCGTCGTCGAAGGATGCCACGCCTCAAGATTTTAAGCTGCATGAGCTACGCACCACGGGAACGGCAAAAGGTACGAACGAAATCATCACCTACGTTTCTTTGAAGAGCGGTCTTGTCGTCCGCGCTACGGAAGACGCTACTCAATTTATGGACGTCGTCGTCGCCCAGGCAGACGGCTCGAACCGCGTCCACTTCAATGTTGACGCCAAGAGTCATGCCGAAGTGCTCTTGGTGACGGAAACTCCCCTGAATCAGCCGTGATTCGAAACCGCCGCTACTTTTCCCCATCGAGGGCCGCAGCTTGCGAGGCGGAGTATAATGAAGGATTCGGCAGCGGCCGTCGAAGCTGCGGGAGACCCATCCCATGAAATTCAAGCTGCACAGCAACTATCAGCCACGCGGCGACCAGCCCGCCGCGATTGACCAGCTCTACGCTGGCGTGGAGGCGGGCGAGAAGCACCAGGTGCTCCTTGGCGTCACAGGGTCGGGCAAAACTTTCACCATGGCCAAGCTGATCGAGCAGGCTGGCCGCCCCGCGCTGGTTCTGGCGCATAACAAGACTTTGGCTGCGCAGTTGTATCACGAGTTCAAGGCCTTCTTTCCGGAAAACGCCGTTGAATATTTCGTCAGCTATTACGATTTTTACCAGCCCGAAGCCTACGTTCCCTCGGCGGACATTTACATCGACAAGGAAGCCACCATCAACGACGAGCTGGACAAGCTGCGCATGAGCGCGACTCGCTCCCTATTCGAACGCCGCGACGTTGTGATCGTCGCCTCCGTATCCTGCATTTACGGCCTCGGTTCTCCGGAAGCTTATTACGGCATGCTCGTCATGCTCGAAAAGGGCCAGCAGACTTCGCGAGAAGCGCTTCTGCGCCGGTTCGTGGATATACAATACGATCGCAGCGAGGATCTGCGCCGGGGCAGCTTCCGCGTCCGCGGCGACATGATCGAAATCTATCCCACCTACGAAGATCAGGCCTACCGCATCGAAATGTGGGGCGACCAGATTGATTCTCTCCGGCAAATCGATCCGCTTACCGCCGAGGTACGAGCGGGGCAGGAGGATTTGTCACGCGTTCCGATTTATCCGAAAACGCATTACGTCATGCCGCAGGAGCAGCGCGACCGCGCCATCGTCAGCATTCAGGAAGAGCTGTGGTGGTGGAAAAAAGAGATGGAGAAGCAGGGAAAATTTGTCGAGGCGCAACGCGTCGTCCAGCGCACGATGTTTGATATCGAAATGATGCGCACTATCGGCTACTGCCACGGCATTGAGAATTATTCACGCCACCTCAGCGGCCGTTTGCCCGGGGAAGCGCCGCCAACCCTGCTCGACTATGTGCCGCAGGACTACCTGATGTTCATTGATGAGTCGCACCAGACCGTTGGTCAAGTGCGCGGAATGTTCAACGGCGACCGCGCGCGTAAGCAGACCCTGGTGGACTACGGCTTTCGAATGCCCTCGGCGCTGGACAACCGGCCTTTGACCTTCGAGGAGTTCGAACACCGCGTCAATCAAGTTGTATATGTCTCCGCAACACCCGGGCCGTATGAGCTGACCAAAGCAGGCGGCGTAGTCGTGGAACAGGTGATTCGGCCCACAGGCCTGGTCGACCCGCAGGTGGAAATTCGTCCGGTCAAGGGCCAGGTCGATGACCTTCTAGAAGAAATTCGCGTGCGCTCCGAAAAGAATGAGCGGGTGCTGGTGACCACGCTGACGAAACGCATGGCCGAGGATTTGTCCGAATATTTTTCCGAAATCGGCGTCAAGTGTCGCTATCTCCACTCTGAAGTGGAAACGCTGGACCGTATCAAAATTTTGCGCGATTTACGGCGCGGCGAATTTGACGTGCTCATTGGAATCAACTTACTTCGGGAGGGCTTGGATCTGCCGGAAGTGTCGCTTGTGGCCATTTTGGACGCCGACAAAGAGGGATTCTTGCGCAGCACCACGTCTCTGATTCAAACGATTGGCCGTTGCGCCCGGCACATCGAAGGCCGGGCGATTTTGTACGCGGACCGCCGGACCGATTCGATGAATCAAGCCATCGACGAAACCAATCGCCGCCGTGCGAAGCAAGTCGCCTATAACAAAGAGAATAATATTACTCCGATGTCCATCATCAAGTCCGTGGACATGGAGCTCGCCAGAATTGTTGAAGCGGACTACGTGACCGTGCCGGTGGACGACGCCACCCTCGACGCCGCCACTGCGAATATCAAGAGCGAACAACAGCTCGCGGAAATGCTTCAGCAACTGGAAGCGCAGATGCGCGAGGCCGCCAAAAAATTTGAATTCGAGAAAGCCGCTCAACTCCGCGATCGTATTCGCGCCTTAAAGCAAAAAGACGTGACCGGTCTGTTTTCTGCCGAAGCCGCTCCCGCCTGATGCCTAATTATAAATAGGCGAAAATATGTAGAAATTGGTATCGGCGTTGCCCTCAGGTTATCCTAAACATTGCATGCCAAGTAGCCTGGCCATCATCGGTGCGGGACGAGTGGGACGTGCGCTGGGACGCCAATTGCGTGAAGCGGGGTGGAGGATTGGCGCGGTTCTGACCCGCAGCGAGGCCAGCGCGCGGCGCGCCGTTCGATTCATTGGGGCAGGGAAGGCTTTCGCGAGTATGACCCGCCAAGTCCTGTTGTCGCAGGTCATCCTGATCGCCACGCCGGATGATGAAATCGCCTTTGCGGCGCGAGAGCTCGCCAGGATTGGCGAAGAAGAATTGCGCGGAAGAGTTGTCCTGCATACAAGCGGCGCAATGGACTCTGGTGCGCTCGAAACCTTGCGAGTCCAGGGTGCGATGGTTGGGTCGATGCATCCACTCCAATCCTTCAGCGGCGTCACGGTTCCGTCGCTCGAAGGAAGGGTCTTCGCGATTGAAGGCCAAACGCAGGCGGTGCGAGTGGCGCGCCGAATCGCGCGTGATCTCGGCGGAGTGCCCGTGCGCGTCTCCGGGGACAAGAAGCTTTTGTATCATGCGGCTGCGGCAATGGCCGCCGGCCATATTCTCGCCGTCGAGGAAGCAGCCACGCAGGTGCTCCTCTCCCTGGGGATGAAGCGGCGCGAAGCCGTGCGCGCCTTGTTGCCCTTGACGCGCCAAGTGTTGGACAATTTCGAAACGCTTGGGCCGCGTGCGGCCTGGACGGGCCCGCTTTCGCGCGGAGACTTCAAAGTAGTGCGCGCGCACTTGCAGGCTCTTCGGCGCTCGCCGAAGGAATTTGTGGATGCGTATGACGTGCTGAATCATCTGGCAGCACGCGCGCTCGCGGATGATGCCACTGGGGTGTTGAGCGAGCTGGAAAAGAGTTCTGTGGGACTGATTTCAAAGGCAAAGGCGACGGGGGGCGGCTCGTGAAACGACTCCAGATTGGAATCGAAAGCACCAAACTGGCAAATGGCCTGGACGTGGTGGTCGCACCGGACGCAACGGCTCCTGTGGTCACCGTGGCCGTTTACTACAAAATTGGCTTCCGGCTCGAACCGCAGGGACGCAGCGGGTTTGCGCATCTCTTCGAGCACATGATGTTCCAGGGTTCCGCGAATGCCCCGAAGATGCAGCACATCAAGCTGGTCAATTCCAGCGGCGGCATGCTGAACGGCTCGACCAGTTACGACGTGACGAATTATTACGAGGCTGTGCCGTCGAATGCGCTGGAGCGCGTCTTGTGGCTTGAAGCGGACCGCATGCGCGCTCTGAAAGTGGATGACGAAAATCTTAAGAATCAGCGCGACGTTGTGAAAGAAGAAGTTCGCGTCAACGTCATGAACCAGCCTTATGGCGGTTTCCCCTGGCTCGACATGCCTCCCGTGGCCTTCCGTAATTGGGCCAACGCGCACAATTTCTATGGTGATTTTGCCGATCTTGATGCCGCCGACCTGGCTGACGTGCAGGGCTTTTTCAAAACATACTATGTGCCGAATAACGCCGTGTTGCTCATCCTGGGTGATATGAAGCCGGAAGAAGGCATCGCTCTGGCCAAAAAACATTTTGGCGATATCCCCGCCGGAGCGCCGCCGCCGTTCGCCGATCCCACCGAGCCGGAACAAACGGAAGAACGCCGCGGGACCGTGGAGGAAAAATTCGGGACGCTGCCCGCTATTGCGGTCGGATACGTGCTGCCAAAAAGACGCACTGCCGATTGGTGTGCGATGGCCTTGCTCGATCAGGCTCTTCACGGCGGACGCGCGGGAAGAATTCATCGCGAGTTGGTGCAGGAGAAACAGATTGCCGTCGAAGCCGGAGGCGGAATCGACGATCTCTTCGGTTACAACGGGCCTTCGCAAATGACCACCCGCATAATTCACAAGCCCGAGTATTCGAGCCATGCGGCGCTGGAAGCCTTTGACGCCGTAATCCGCGAAGTTCAGCAAAACGGAGTCAGCGCGGACGAACTGGAACAATTGAAAGTGAAGTGGCGCTCGGATTATTACGCGACGCTCGAGGGTGGCCGCGGTGGGTACATGCCGAAATATGGATTGATGCATCTTCTCGCCTGCTTCACGCTGTTCGACCACGATCCGCAATTGGTGAACACCATCCTGGACGGATTCCTTGCCGTGACGCGCGAAGAGATTCTCACTGTCGCGAAGAGATATCTGCGAAACGAAAAACGCGCCATCGTCTTTCGCGCGCCTGTCAAAACGAGCGCCCCCTCAGACAAGAAGGAGGCCGCCTAATGGCCACCCGTGCTGTTGAAGTCGCGGTCGGCGTTCCCGCTCTCGCCCCCGAACGTCCGGTGACCTGGCCGAAGCGGACCAGGGCGCGGCTTTCGAATGGTCTCGAAGTCATTCTCGCGGAAGCGCACTCGATTCCCAAGTTTCACGGCGAACTGTTCTTCCGTTCCGGAAACGCAACCGTGGTGCATCGCGCTCCGGGACTCGCCGAAATGACCGCGATCGTGGCGCGTACGGGAACAGCAAAGCGTGTGAGCCGCCAGATCGAGGAAGATTTGCGCCGCACCGGGGCGGACCTTTCTTCGAGTGCTGGAGCGGACACCAGCGAAATTTCGTTCTCCGGCCTTTCGGAATTTGCGGAGCCGCTTCTCGGATTGGTGAATGAACTGGCGCGGGAAGCCTCGTTTCCGCAGGCCGAATTCGAACGCGAACGAAGGCAGAAACTCGAAGAAGTAAAAATGCAGCGCACCGAGCCGGATTTCCTGGCAAGCGAACGGTTGCGCAAAGTTTTATTCGGCGCGCATCCGTACGCCCAGGTTGCGCCGGGCGAAGCGCAAGTGGAGGCGTACAAACGCGAAGATTTGCAGGCGGTCTACCGCGAATTCTACACACCGGAAAATGCCTTGTTGCTGCTCGTTGGCGATTTTGACTCGAATGAAATGTTGAAGACCGCCGAAAACGTTTTCGGCAAGTGGACTGGGAAAAAACCGCAGACGCCTGCGGCCGCGGCTCCCGCGAATCCGCGTGGCCGGCGCGTCTACCTGGTGCACGTTCCCGGCGCCATCCAAACGCAGATTCTTGCGGGCTGCCACGCAATCACGCGAAAACATCCAGACTGGGTGAAGCTGGGCCTGACAAATAGCTTGTACGGCGGAGCATTTAATTCCCGGTTAGTCATGAATATCCGTGAAGACAAAGGCTACACTTACAGTCCTCGGAGCGGCGTGAATGCGCTGCGGCAGCACGGCTACTTTTCGGTTTCGGCGGCGGTGCGCAATGAAGTTGTGGCGGCAGCACTGACGGAAATTTTCTACGAGATGGACAAACTGCGGTCCTTGCCTGTGCCGGAGGCGGAACTTGCCGACGCGCAAAATTATTTGAGCGGCGTTTTTTCGATAGGCCTGGCGACGCAGGACGGTTTGCTCTCGCAACTCTCCGTCGTGGCGCTGAACGAATTGCCGGACGATTATCTCGAAACGTTTCGCCAGAGAGTTCGCGCGCTTACACCCCAAGACGTGCTCGCCGCAGCGCGAAAATATCTAGACTCCGCAAGCATGCAAATCGTCGCCGTCGGCGACCGCGCGCAAATCGAATCGCAAGCCGCGCTTTTCGGCGAACTCGAAATCTTCGACGCCCAGGGAACAATGTTGTCCTAAGGGTAAAGATCGAAGTGTAACCTGGTCGACCCTGCCATCATCAGCTATGCGCCGTCAAACTTCTCCGCTTGAAATGACTTTTGCAGTAGGAACATTCGTGGGCTTCTTTGGTCTCGTTGGAGTCCTTTTTTTCGATGCTCTGCGCGAAACATGGAAGTTGTATCTACCAGCGACCCTACGAACCTTCCTAGCAACCTGCCTTGTTGTTGGCTTCCTCCTGCATTCCGTCACATTTGTTATGCTGTGTGGAACGAACAGAGTTGTACGAAGTGTTAAAGCAAACCCCGATGGAGGATTTTGGATGCGCATCGTCGCCGTGATTCTCTGGCTTGGCGTGCTTCCGTTTGCCTGCTTGTGGGTTTACGACTATCTGCATCGCGCTCGTTAACGCCACTCTTCTTGCCCAAGTCTTTGTGTTATTGATATAAGTACGTTCCCGTATCATAATAGCGCCCCTATGAGGCTGCGTTCTCCGGTTCTGCGGGTTCTCCTTTCTCTATGCTTGATCCTTTCTCTGTTAGTTACTGCAAGTTCCGCCAAGAAAAAGCCACCGCCAAAACCGGTAAACATCAACACCGCGACGTCCGAAGAATTGCAGCAGGTGCCGGGGATTGGGCCGGCAACGGCGGAAAAGATTTTGCAAATGCGAAAATCGTATGGCGCGTTCAAGAGCGTGGATGACTTGCTGGCGATTCGCGGACTTGGGCCGAAGCGCCTCGAAAAAATGCGCAAATATTTGACGGTCGGAAAGCCGGCTCCCGCAAAGAGCGGCGCCCTACCAGTGAAGTCCACTCTTCCGGCAGAAAAGCCGCCAGACAAACCATAAGAGAGATTCCTCACATTCGCAGGCCGACCGCTTCGCGGGAGCGAAGCGTGAAGAAAAAATCGGCCTGCTTCGTTCGGAATGACGGGTGGGCGGTAGCTGACGTGTGGACGGAGATTACTTTCATTCACGCCGCGCGCCGGATGGTGTGAAGAACGGAAACTGGGAGAGATGTTCATCACAGTACCTGATGCGTGGGCTTGGGTTGCTCGATGCGGAGAGGCACCTGGTCGGCGATGCGGATGCCGTAGCCTTCGAGAGCGACGACTTTCTTCGGGTGATTGGTGAGGACGCGAATGTCCTTGAGGCCAAGGTCGATCAGGATTTGCGCGCCGATGCCGCTTTCGTGCTGCACCATGCGCTGGCGGGCGGGCTCGCGATCGAGCTGGCCGCGCTTGTGAAAATGGATTTGCGGGAGCGTTCCCGGCTCTTCGGCGGCATCCACGGAGAAGCCGCGGCCGGTGTGGTGCAGGTATAGAAAAACGCCGCGGTTTTCCTTGGCGATGGCGGCCAGCGAGCGCGAAACCAGTTCGCTGCAATCGCAGGCGGTGGAGCCAAAAACATCTCCCGTGAGGCAATGCGAATGAACGCGCACCAGCGCCGGCTCCGCGCCTTCCAGATCGCCGCGTACGAGAGCGATGTGCTGATCGTGGTCCACGTCGCTGGCATACGCGATCATGCGGAATTCGCCGAAGCGCGTGGGCAAGACCGCTTCGGCCACGCGGCGGACGTAGCGTTCGTGCTGCATGCGGTAGCGAATGAGGTCCGCCACCGTGAGCATCCTCAGATTGTGTTCCTTGCAAAATTCGATGAGCTGCGGCACGCGGGACATGGTGCCGTCTTCATTCATGATTTCGCAGATGACTCCGGCGGGGCTGAGCCCGGCGATGCGCGCGAGGTCCACGGACGCTTCCGTCTGGCCGGCGCGGACGAGGACGCCACCATTGCGCGCGCGCAGCGGGAAAACGTGGCCGGGGCGCGCAAGATCCTGCGGCTTCGTTTTCGGATCGATGGCCGCAAGGATAGTGATAGCGCGGTCCGAAGCGCTGATGCCGGTAGTAACACCGAGGCGCGCGTCGATGGCTTCGCAGAACGCGGTGCCATGCACGGAAGTGTTGATGGGCGACATGAGCGGGAGATGGAGCTCGTCGCAGCGCTCTTCGGTGAGCGGCATGCAAATCAGGCCGCGGCCGTACTTAGCCATGAAGTTGATGGCGTCGGGCGTGATCTTTTCGGCGGCCATGGCGAGGTCGCCTTCGTTTTCGCGGTCCTCGTCGTCGACGAGGACGACCATACGGCCCTGGCGAATTTCCTCGACAGCTTCTTCAACGGTGGCGAAAGAGGAACAGCTTTCAGTCATAAAGTAATTCGTCTTAGATCTTCACTTAATGATAGCACTGAGAGGGCAACGGCGCTTCAAGGGCGGCTGCGCCAAGCGCCAGATGGGACGACGCACCCCCTACCCCCCATCATTTTGTAAGAACATCGAAAGAAAAGACTTACAGAAAAAGCAATTCGTAAGTGCTTGATTCTAAAAGACTCGATTTTGGTTGGTTTGGGCTGGCAAAGCGGAAACGCCTGCCTCAAATAGAAAAGCGGGAGCAAGCTCCCGCTCCCGAACGGAACTCTATACAAAGTAAAGTATACCAGGGAATAAGAGGAAGTCAAGCAAAATTTGGGTTCGGTAGCGTCAAGGGTTTTGTGTAAATTCGAAGAAGGGTTTTCTTTCCCAGGAGCGGTTTAAATTCGTGATCACTCCATAGATGATGCGCTCGCAGCTTTCCGGGTTAGTGAAGCTGGATATCGGGCG
>Ga0209470_1000385_pt1 | contig 34854 bp, 30 predicted proteins | sample GraSoiAngelo_125_FD_185882 | JGI IMG/M metagenome (GOLD analysis project Ga0209470, IMG submission 185882) | Grasslands soil microbial communities from the Angelo Coastal Reserve, California, USA - 14_0927_05_40cm (SPAdes) (version 2) | ecosystem: Environmental > Terrestrial > Soil > Grasslands ... | reverse complement strand
CGAGACGTAATCGCGCCGACATTGATCGTAATGGCGGAATCTCCAGTGTTCTTGTACGTGACTGTCGCGTTCAAAGTTTGGCCGGCGCTAATCGTTGTCTTATTCAGCGCGAGACCAGTCAGAATAGTGAGAACGCCCGGCGTTGGCGCTGGTCCGGGATTGACGGTAATGGCAATGTCATCGCTAGTCTGGAGTGCGCTATCTGTAGCGGTCAAGCGGAGCACATATGCGCCAGAAGCGGAAAAACTGGCAGTTGTGTTCGTGGCACTAGCGTTGTTGAATGTTACTGTGCCAGGACCGCTCACTTTGGACCAGGTTGTCGTCAGTGTGCTGCCAGCCGGTAAGCGGTCATCGGTGGCCGTGCCATTCAAAGTGGCTGAAGACGGCAAGGTAATGGTCTGATCGGGCCCCGCATTGACTACCGGCGCCTGATTCGTTGGAGCTGCCGTTGATACGGTGAAGTTGACACTCGGTCCGTCATGCCAAACCAGAACACTATCCTGGTAAGTCGCATAGGCGTACCAGGTGCCCGTCGGATCGGAAGTTGTAAACGCGCGCGAGGCCGATAACTGGACCGTTGCTCCGGGCTGCACCGTCGTGACACCTGCTGTGGGTGAAAGGTCCATGTAAGGACCTCCGGGATTCGTGCCCCACGGCGGCCGACTGGTAATGACGATAGCGTTGATGGTGACCGCTGAACTCGTGGAGTTCTTGTACGTCACCGTAGCGTTGAGCGTCTGTCCGGGGTTCACGGTTGTCTTGTCAAGCTGGAGCGCGGTCGAGATGCCGAAAGCACCCGTCGTGGGGTCCACCACCGTAAAGTCCACAACGTTGGAAGTACCTCCGCGTGGAGCCGGATTTACAACGTATAGATGATGGATGCCTGCTGTTGATAGCGCGCCAAGAGTCACAGTGAGCAGCGTGGTATCGACGAAAGTGTCCGCAACTGGAGTGCTATCGTAGTAGACAACCGACTGCGCCATTAAATTCGTTCCTGCGATCTGCAATGTTACTGATGTAGTTCCCGTCGTAATACTCGACGGTGATATGGAAATCGTTCCGGGCGCTGGGTTGGTCGAAGCGACCGTGATTGCATAACCAGTAGAAGTTTGTTTGCAGGCATGAACGGTAACCGGCCCAGTGACTGCGCCGGCCGGAACCTGCGCCTGTATAGAGGTCGCCGAGACCGAAAGCACGGTGCCTTGAACGGAAGTGTTGTTGGCTCCGGCAAACTTGACCAAGGTTTGTGGTCTGCTGGAACAGAAACCACTGCTTGTGATCGTGATTGTATCTCCGGGCGAGACAGTGGACGGCGTAATGTTCGACATCGCCACGAGGCTTTCCGATATTGAGGCTACGTACTGGGTAAAGCGAGTCACCTCAGCCGACGCTGTACGTCCTGATTTGTCGACTGTTGCAACGAATTCGGTTGCTTGGTAAGTATCGGTCTGGGGGTCGAAGATTAACAACGGTATTTTAGTTCCGCGGTCGAGGTTGGCGTTCAGGGGAAAGGTCAGCCGAACCGGGATCTGAAATTGAGTCCCATCCGGAGTCGCTTCCACGGCTGCAATTGGCTGCCGGCCGCCGGAGGGTGATGGAAGGCCGTTAATACTGATAGGCGCCACGTTGATGGACGTGTTCGATTTCAATGACTTGGATGGAATGAGAAGCGACGTCGAACCATCACCGGAAATGACGTTGGCTCCAAGAGACGCATCCACCTCGCGTCCGCTGGTTTGGGGTTTCAGGCTCTCACCTTGTGCGGGCACGCTGGCCAAAGTGGGCGGATTGCTGGAACCGAAAAGCCCCAAGGCAAAGACAGGACGAGTGGCCGTGATGCGGACATAGCCGCCAAATTGAGTGACGTCACGCTGAAGGAATTCGCTGAGCAAACGCGCTACTCGTTCCCCTGGGTTCAAATTTACGACGGTCGAACCTGTACGATTTCCACTCGCGTCGAAAGTATCCAAGGTGACGATGGAGGATTCATTATTCGAATTGAGGAGCGCCAAGCCGGTGTAATAGCTCGCTCCTTCGGCGACTTGCGAGAAAAACAAATTCGAATAACCTTCCCTTTGCGCTTCGATGGCGGACAACCCGACTCCGTCCGTCATTCCATAATCCAAAAAGCCAAACACCCCGGACGTATTCGTCGCGGTCTCAAAATGGATATAACCATCTATGAGAGCTTGACCCGGGAAGTTGAACATCTGCTCGACACTTTCCTCCAGACGCGCGTTCGGAGCCGGTGTCCGCTCTACGGTCGCCGAGGATGGAGTCTGGGGACTGCCGCCTGCCTGAAGACCGCTGGCTGTAATCCGCAGAACCTGGGAGTCGCCGCTGAAGTTGACCAGCGTCAATTTGCTCGAATATCCGCCCTGGCTGACGAAGTGCGCCATAAATCCAGTTCTCAGCCGGGAAGACTCAGGAAACGCGCGGACCAAAGCGATGTCGGAACCGTTCCTGTATGTTTCAAAGCCGACCAGACTTTCCAGTATTCCGGATCCGGGACCGACTCCAGAGTCGATAACGGCATAGCCTTCAAAATTTGCGGCGGAAAGCGCCAGCTCGTCGATTGATCTCGTAAAGCCGGAAAATGCCGGAATGGTCATGCTCTTAGTACTGAACAATTGTCCATCGTTCCTGTAGAGCGAGAGAGTTGCCTGTACGTCTTCTGACGCGGTGTTGACTAAAGTAAGTTCAGTCGCTGAGGAGCCTGACACTTTTGGAAAGATCAATCGGCTGGCGGGTCTCGCGAATTCCCCTAGTTCGATAAAACTAAATCCGGAGTTGAAAGCCGAAAAGACACCTTTCACCGCAGGTGTTGAAGCCGACACTTCCAGCCAGCCGGCCTGACCTGAAATACCGCTTCCAAATAATTGCGCTGCCCGCACAGCGATCTGACCTGAGGCCGGCAAAGCCAGCGTGACAGGATTAGTGATCGCGTTGTTTCGAATGATCGCCCCGGTGTAGTCGCGCGCAGTCAGCGTCACCCTGGCTTCCGACAAAGTGGGATTCACCAGGGCGAGTCCCAGATCGGCGCCTTCGCGAGCCTGCAGAGCCGGCACGTACGACGTTGACTGGCCTTGAAGCGGTGAGGCAATGGCGATTATTAACGCGGCGGAAGGAAGTAGGGCGGAAATGCTTGTTTTCGGCAAAAGGGAATTCATCTCAAGTTCTCCCTGAAGAATTCGGATCTGGGCCTCTTGCGGTCACAACAGGTTACGCGGCGGCCCTAATCATCGCAAGAGTTTTTGTCAAGAGTAGAAGATGAAAAAACCGAGATCTTGAGTGGGGACGGCACGGCCTAACACTTTCGGGTTAACCCCGGAGTGTAGGTGTAATCTAGGCCGCTTGATTTACCCCAATGGGTTGCCTTCACCGACGAAGTTGCTTTTCAGGAGGAGAAAACAGTGCGCTTCGAACAGCGACTTTGCTAATAAATGGCTGCTATGTCCATACGACTACCAGGAACTCGCCGGATTGGAAGTCGCGCAGGCTAGATAATTGTGCAAGCCTTGTCGAAGGCGAAGCGGTAGTCCTGCTTCGACAGCGTTGAAGGATCGCCATGGCCGAGGCAACATAGGAAGTTTCGATTTAAAGCGGCCGTCGGGGAAAAAGACGCATCCACTATTTCGTTCTTGAAGCCTGACATCGGGCCGCAGTCGAGGCCGATGGCTCGCGCGGCCAGCATGAGGTAGGCGCCTTGCAGCGTGGCGTTGCGCGGCGCGGTGGTGCGGATGTGCTCGGCCGTGGTTTCATACTAGCTTCGCGCCTGCGGGTTGTAATACAGCCGCAGAAGGGCTCAAAAAACGTATGTCGTAGGCCAGGATGGCCACCACCGGAGCGCCGAAGCGCCTGGCCACGGCGCAGTTCTCTTGAAATTCCTCGTGTGGTCTGGAGCCGTAACCGATTTTGAGGATTCGGCTCTCCCGCTATAGCAGCAATCAGGTCAGGCCGAAAGGACACGTTTTCTTTCTGTTGACAGAAACACATGCAAATTAAAAATTAGTTTTGCTTTCTCTAGGCCATCTCTGGGATTGATGTGGCGGCAGCATTGGGCGCAGATCGCTCAAGGCGTTTGCTCGGTCGGCCCAGAACGCGTGATGCCAATCACTGCGTACTACGCCGTGTCAAGGACACGAACACCTTCGGCGCCTCCGGCTACTTCAATACGGTAAGCGTTACGACGCCCGACGACATCCCGGGCGCGCCCCGAGCAACGTATCGGCGTCCCGAGCAGACAATCCGCAAAACCAGAGCTGACTTGGACCGACGATTCCAACAACGAGATGAGCTTGTGACCGCACGCTCTACTGCTTGTGATTTCGCCAGTAGTCTGCTGACCGTGATGTCGGTGCTAACGCCACACGCTACAGTGATGGGGCTGTAGCGCGGCAAACCACCCATTACTACCGGGTAAAAGGAGTCAACCCTATCGGAAGCGCCGCAAGTTTGAGGAATACCTTTGCGATGACGTTCAATTCGATCACGTTCTTTGGTTTTCTCGTCATTATCTTGTGCCTGTACTACGTCCTCACTCACCGCTGGCAAAATCGAATGCTCCTCGTTGCCGGCTACGTATTTTACGGCTGGTGGGACCCGCGCTTCCTCGTGCTTCTGGCACTCACGACGGCCGTTGACTACACGGCCGCACAGCGGGTTGAAGACGCCGGCAACCGCAACTCTGCGCGACGTTGGCTGTGGGTCTCGATCGTCACGAATCTGTCGATACTCGGATTCTTCAAATACTTTAATTTTTTTGCCGATTCGACAGCGGCGATGCTCGAGTGGCTGGGCTTCCGCGCTTCACTTCCCACGATCCGGATTCTCCTTCCTGTTGGTATTTCTTTCTACACCTTTAAGGAGATGGCATACACGATCGATGTGTATCGCGGACAACTGAAGGCTTGCCGCAACTTCGTCGATTTTGCAATGTTCGTTAGCTATTTTCCCGAACTGGTTGCCGGACCCATTATGCGGGCTCCCGTTCAAATGCCTCAGATCGTCGGCAAACGGGTTGTTGGCTGGAAGAATTGGGAAGAAGGTGTGCCGCTGATTATCTTGGGCCTGTTCAAGAAAGTCGCTGTCGCGGATACATTGGCTCCGATTGTCGATTGGTCTTTTCAAAGGCCTTCAGTCATGAAGGGCGCAGATTTGCTGATGGCCTTGTATCTTTTCTCGATCCAAATTTACTGCGATTTCTCGGGTTATTCCGATATCGCCCGTGGCGTCAGCAAGCTGTTTGGCATTGACTTGATGGTGAACTTCGACCATCCCCTGTTCTCCACATCGGTATCGAATTTCTGGCGCCGCTGGCACGTCTCGCTGTCTACCTGGCTGCGCGATTACCTGTACTTTCCCCTGGGAGGGAGTCGATTCGGAAAGCTGAAAACTTACCGCAACCTGATCATCACGTTGTTGATCTCCGGTCTGTGGCATGGCGCCAACTGGACCTTTGTAGTCTACGGGGCTCTGCAGGGAATTTATATGTCGGTCGAGAGACTGTACCGCGACGTTAAAAAACTGCTGATTGGCGAGAGTGCGCAACCCGAGCGGCCGGCACGGTCTGTCTGGTCGTCTTATGCTGGTACGCTGTTCAAAATCGCCGTCACGTTCAACCTTCTCTCGTTCACACGCGTCTTCTTTCGCGCGAGAAGCTTTGGCGACGCATGGGACGTACTGTATGGAATCGTCACATGGCGATACGGTGCTATACCGTGGGCAGGTTACCGTGTGATGTTCCTGGTCGGAGTGCTTTTGATCATTGAATTCGTCCAGTACTACTACAAGGACCAGATCGTCATTCTGCGTTGGCCCTGGTTCACACGCGGTGCCGCATATGCGGCGCTTGCGCTGGTCATTATTGTATTCGGGAGTTTGGATGAAGACGTTCCGTTCATCTATTTTGAGTTTTGACACGCTGAATCTGGAAGGCTGGAAGGCGGCGGGACTGAGAAACGAGATCCTCATTGCAATATTGCTGCTCGTTGGCGCCGAACTTCTCGCTCGATCTGTCTTGGCTCCGATAGGGGATTACTGGCGGTATTGGGAACCAGAGGTCGCGGTGAAAATTGAAACGTATCGAGCGATGCTTCGCAACGGAGTTCCGCCACGCATTCTCATTGTCGGCGACTCAACAGGCGAGTTTGATATTGATCCTAGGGATGTCGCCAACAATGGCCCAACTGACGGGCCTGACGTTTACAATTTGGCATGGGTGGCAAACCGGTCGGAAGCCTTCCGCAGATGCACACTTCCGATCCTTGCAAAGGGCCCGATCCCCGAACTTGTGGTTGTTTCGCTTAGTCCCGACGCCTTCATCGAAACCCGGGCCGGCCGCCAATTGGAACAAGCGATTACTTCATCGTCCTTCTGCAAGAATCTCAATGGGGAGCGGAATGTCGCTGATTACCTCTATTTGGCACGTATTCGTTGGGCTTGGCCTTTCCTGGAAAGTTGGTGGAGGGGAAGGAGAATACCGTACGCCCCAAACTATGATGGTTTCGCGGGCCTTGACCAGGATTTCGCGAGGGTTCCGGCGAAGTTTGCCGAGGGGAGTGTCGTTCCGGAACGGTTCGCAGTGGTCGCGGATCTGGTGCAGCTCGCAGGCTCGCGAGGCTTCAAACTGGTTTTTGTGCTCCCACCGCGTATCGATCCCACTCCTTATCGGTTGAATGCTGACCGTCAGTATAGGGAGTATCTGATGGCTTCCGGTCTGCCGGTTCTGGACTATCGAGAGGTGCCGTTTCTCACCAGAAGGAACTTTGCCGATCAGAATCATCTGAACCGACTGGGTGCCCGCATTTATTCGCGCCAACTCGCTCGTGATATCGCATTCCTAAATGAGGCCGATCTGAAGCAAGTCAACCGCAATGGCAGGCGTCCCGACACGATGGCCACTAGCTTGAAGAACGATTAGAGTGGGCCGTGCGCCGGCCCACCGCTAATCATCGCAGCGAAGTCCGCCACAAAAACCCCGACCGACACCGCCGGCGTTTGCTAGCGTAAGTTGGGCGTACATCTACCGAAACTGGAGTTCCAGTTGTATGAAGGCCATGCCTTCAGGCACGACAGAGAGAGAGATGAAATCGTTGCCTAGGAAAGTGCGCAGATCGTCGATAAGATCATGGTCGATTTTGTCGATGCGCAGTGTGAGGCGGTGGACACCCCCTTCGGAGGCCAGTTCGCACTCGAGAGCTCGGACCTTTTTAATAAGGTAGTGGAGCCGTTCCAGGAATGTCGTGTATGCGGGTTGTTGAGGCCGGACGCGGGCGATGGCTTCGCGTGGAAGCCAGCAGCGTTTATCGTTGGGGTAAAGAATCTTGAAATTACTGCGCTTGATCTCGATGACCAGCCCCCACTCGTCGGGAAGTTGAAGCTGATCTCGATGATATTGAGATCGGCAGAAAACAAAATCGCCCACGTGGATTGGACTGGCCTTCACCCTCGGGTCGAGGCTGTTTGCACCGCGCAGACGAACTCGGGAATGGACTTCAAATCGATATGCGCATTCGGACCGCAGGCTGCGCACGCCGGATCGCGGCGGAGTTTGAACTGACGGAACGACATCTCCAGGGCATCGTAAACGAGCAGCCGTCCGGAAAGAGTGGTCCCGATATTCAGCAGCACCTTGATCGCTTCCGTGGCCTGAATCAATCCGATTACACCCGGCAAAACGCCCAGCACGCCGGCCTCATCGCAACTGGGTGCCAGTTCCGGCGGCGTGGCCGTGGCGTACAGGCAGCGGAAGCATGGACCTTCATATGGAATGAAGGTCGAAGCCTGACCGTCGAACCGGAAAATGCTGCCGTACACGACCGGTTTTTTCAGCAGCACCGCGGCATCATTGACCATATAGGCTGTCGTGAAATTATCGGAGCCGCTGACAATGACATCGTACTCTTCGATGATCTCCAGGATATTCGAGGCGTCGAGGTGAACCGGGTAGCTACGCACTTTCACGTCGGGGTTGACTTCAAACAGCGTGCGCCGCGCAGAATCGACCTTTGGAATTCCGACCGACGATGTCCAGTGCAATATCTGTCGTTGTAAATTCGATTCATCGACGACGTCGTAGTCCACCAAACCGATCGTTCCAACCCCGGACGCTGCCAAATACACGCCCGCGGGTGAGCCGAGCCCTCCCGCGCCCACCAACAGGACTTTGCTCCTGAGCAGCTTCAGTTGGCCTTTTTCGCCGACCTCAGGAATACGCAAGTGCCGGCTGTAGCGCGCCATTTGATCCTTGCCGACTTTCTCAGGTATGACGAACGGCAAGCCGTTGTTTTTCCACTCCGTGAAGCCGCCGCGCATCGAATAAACGTTGGAGTATCCGAGATCCTGAAGAGTCTTGGCGGCCAGAGCCGAACGAACCCCCCCGGCGCAGTAGACGACGATCGGTTGATTCTTGTCCGTCAGCGTTTTGTCCGCTTTGACTTCCAGAAATCCGCGGGGGAGAAAAATGGCCTTCTCCAGATGGCCCTGTTCCCACTCGTCGCCTTCGCGGACGTCAAGTAGAGTAAAGCCGTTGTCTGGAGTCAACTTATCGCGCACTTCCTGAACGGATACTTCCTTAATTTGCTTTTTTGTTTGATTGAGAAGTTCTTTAAAGTCACTCATATAAATCTAGGGCTATTTTTACCCATAAAGAGGCAGAAAAGTTCACAAAATTCTTGGGAGTGTTTTGTGCCTTCTTCTGGCCGATCTGTGTTCAATATACGCCAAGTCGGCGGGGCTGTCGACTACCACCGGGAATCGCCTCGTTGCCTCAAATCGTCCAGTGTTGCTTGCATTTGCTCGTGGAGGACGCGAAGGTGCACTTCGGTGGCATCCGAGGGCACCCAGATTGGAGCTGCCTTCAGCACAAGCGCTTTTGTGAAGGGCAGAGGTACCTGAAATTGATCCCAACTGTTGAGCTGGATCTTGTGTTTCATAGAGATGTGAAAGCAAAAAATGGCAGCGCCCGTCTTCAACGCGAGCAGCACTGGGCCCTGCTTGGCAACGTACCGTGGCCCACGAGGCCCATCAATCGTAAAAGCCGTATCGCGCCCTTTGCGGATTTCACCCGCCATCTCGGCCAAAGCACGGAACCCACCACGCGAGCTGGATCCGCGAGCGGCGCCATAGCCGAAGCGTTGAATGCATTGAGCGATGGGCTCGCCGTCGCGATTCATGCTGGTCATGACGACGATGTCACGGTCTCGCCAGTAGTAGGTTGCGGGGAAAATCCGGCCATGCCAAAACGTGAAGATCGCTCGGCGGCCGGATCTATAAATGTCGTCGAGGTAGGAATCGCCTTCGGATTCCCAGCGAATCGTCCGGCCGATCATCTTGATCAAGCAATAGCCGATCCAGCCGATAAGCCAAAATTTGAAACGATCCAAATTTAAATTTCTTCGAGTAGCTTCGCCATTTCCTCGCGGCATTTGCGCCGGCGGATTCCGCTTTCATCGACAATCCAGAACCGCGAAGCTTCTGCCAGGATCTGTCCGTATGCCGGGAAACCTGTGGCGTTCCCGATCTTTTCGGGCTCGACGTATGATGCCCCTTTGTTGAGCACCCGCCCGTTGAAAATCATTACACTGCCGAACAATGGCGCGTCAATAGTGATCAGCATGTTCGAGCGGCCGGTGAACTGTTGCAACTTCTCGAGGGTGATTTCTGAAAGTTTGGGCCCAGCAGCGGCTATCATCGGAGTCCTCCCGGTAACAACGAGCCCCAGAGCATAAACAAATTTTGCAGCGAGCGTCTAAAGAAATTCGGGAGCAGAAATCCCCTGGGAGGGGCGTCTGCTCCCGATTTAGGAATCTGACGTGCTAGTGATTTTTGGGAGGTAATCCATGATCTGCCCCGGATGCGAAAGCGAAAACGAAATGGCCTACTCTGTTCTCTCGAATAGCTTGGTTTGTCTGGAGACCGAATGCGGATTCGAGTTGGAAATGAATCGTTCAGAAGCTCATGAAGTTCTTGAAACTGAGGAAGAATTAGTGTGTTGTTAGGGGGTGAAACTTCTCCTCTTCGATCTGGATCAAACCCTCGTTAATACTGGCGGAGCCGGACTTCGCGCATTGGATCGCGCTTGTCTCCACCTTTTTGGGATTTCGAGTGCCATGCAGGGGATTTCTCCCCACGGAAAAACCGATCCTGCTATCGCCCGGGAAATCCTCCGTGTGCGATTAGGCAAAGACGCAACCCAAGCCAACGGTGAGATCCGATCGATTCTGAATGCCTACCTGCTCTTCTTAAAAGAAGAAGTTCAAACCTCTCTAAAATATCGCGTATTGCCGGGTATCAACTCTATCCTTGACGAAATGTCGACGAGAAGCGATGTCGCGCTCGGGCTGGCGACAGGCAACCTCGAAGCGGGTGCCCGCATTAAGCTGGACCGAGCGGGACTGAATCGGTATTTTGCTTTCGGAGGTTTCGGATCCGATTCGGAGGATCGGACCGAGTTGGTCCGGAAAGCCGCGGACGAAGCTGCAGCCCGATGCGGCAAAACGATCCTATCATCCGATATTTTTGTCATTGGAGATACACCCCTGGATATTGACGCAGGCAAACGGGCGGGCTTCAAGACGGTCGGTGTTGCTACTGGGAGCTACTCGATCGAACAGTTGCTCGATTGCGGAGCGAACTTTGCTATTCCCGACTTCGACGAGGGCCGCGATCACTTCTTGCGTTCAACCTTCATTGTGTAAATGTCGACCCGCTCTTTGGGACGCTCGTTTTCGACGGGCACAGCGGCGATTTTCTCGACAACGTCCATTCCTTCAGTCACACGGCCGAAAACTGTGTACGTACCGTCTAACGAAGGTTGGTCGGCGAGCACAATAAAGAAAGACGTGAAGGCACTGTCGATTTCCTCTCCGCGCGCCATAGATACGATGCCGGCTCGATGTTTGACGTCATTAATTTCCGCTCGAATTTTCTCGAGGTATTTCTGCGCGGTTTGGGGGATTGGCTCCGACCGCGTGTTGAGATCGCCTGCCTGGATGACGAATCCAGGGGCGATACGGTGAAAAGCCGTTTTATCGAGCGCCCCCAGAGATGCGAGCCGCAGAAGATGGCGGACGTGATTCGGCGCTTTATCCGGCAGCACTTCGATGACGATGTTCCCTTTGGAGGTCTCCATCACGATTCGATACTGCGATAGTTCCTCGGTAGTCTCCGTGCTGAACGGCGGTGGGGCCGCCGGCGGCGGCACCGGCCGGAGCCGAATCGTAATGTTTCGAATCTCGATTCGGTCTGTCGCAATCTGCTTGTCATCTACGGGCGTGGTCGAAATCTTGTCGGCAACTTCCACTCCCTCGATGATGTGGCCGAAGGCCGTGAATTTTCCGGTGAACTGAGGCTGATCCGATACAATGATGATGAATTCGGATCCCGCGCTCTCCGGTTCATTCGGGAGCAACGTCGCGGCGATAATTCCCCGAGAGAATGGCAGGTCGCTGAATTCCGGCTTCAGGCCAAGGTTGAACCCGCCTGTTCCATACTTGGGGCGTGCCTGCGGATTTTTGGTTTCCGGATCTCCCCCCTGCAGGATCCCGTGCGGCACCATACTGTGAAAAATCGTCCCATTGTAGAAGCCCTTTTGTGCAAGGTCGATGAAGCTTCGCACGTGATGCGGTGCCTGATCAGGGTAGAACTCGATGATGAACTTTCCAGCTGTGGTATCAAAGATGGCCTGCAGCTGTTTCGCATCGTCTTGAGGGTGCAGCAGCAAGGCGGCGAGAAGTAGTAAGGACATAGTCAGCAACCTCTCCCGGTGGGAGAGGTAATTTTAAAGCAGTTGTGAGCCGCGGCGAAGAGAATCGACGCCGAATTTCTCCTTGATCTCGTCAACAGTATGGCCCAGCCTTTGTTTTGGATTGGACGTAGCGAAAAGCGTCAGCTGTTCCGGATCTTCGCCGCCACGATGGAGGTCCCCGGCTGAAACACCAATTAAGCGAATCTTCCGGTTCAATGGGAATTGCGAAAACAGTTGGCGCGCGACGGCAGCAATCTCATCGCCGGTCTGAATCAGCCGGTCCAGCGAGTGTTGCTTGGTATGTGTAGAGAAGTTCGAGTACCGAAGCTTCAGCGTCACTTTTCGCGCGCTGTACTCATCCTTTCGCAAACGCTCGGCCACATGGTCCGACAATTCCAGAATGGTGCGGAGGAGAAGGTCGCGGTCGTCCGTGTCCTCGTCAAACGTCGTTTCTGTGCCGACGGATTTGCGTTCCCAATCCGGTACGACCGGCCGATCGTCTTTACCGTGCGAGAGCTGATACAAGTGCTCGCCCAGGCTTCCGAGCGTACGAACAAGCGGTTCGCGCGAGGCTAGTGCCAGTTGGCCTATCGTGCGGAATCCCATCTCGTGCAGTCGGGCTTCGGTTTTGGGACCCACACCCCATAAACGTGAGATCGGAAGATCCCGGAGAAACTGATCCACATCGTCTTCTTGAAGCACGACCAAGCCGTCGGGCTTCTTCAAATCCGAGGCGATCTTCGCCAGGAATTTGTTGGGGGCGAGGCCGACGGAGGCAGTCATACCCGTCGCTTGGCGGATATCCTTCTTTATAGATTGGGCGATCTGGTCCGGTGGTCCGAGCAGGGCGACCGATCCGGTAATGTCGAGAAAGGCTTCATCGATGCTGAGTGGTTCGACGAGATCGGTGTACCGTCGAAACACGTCCATCACCTGATGCGATACTTCCACGTATCGGTCCATCCGCGGCCGGACATACACGCCCTGCGGGCAAAGTCTCCAGGCCCGGCTGATCGGCAGTGCGGAACGAATACCAAACTTTCGTGCTTCATAGGAACACGCCGCAACAACGCCCCGTCCCTTCCCGGCTCTCGGGTCTGCGCCGACAATGACCGGCCGGCTTTTGTATTCGGGATGATCGAGCTGCTCGATGGACGCATAAAACGCATCCATGTCCACATGAAGTATGAAGCGCACGCCCCGTTTTAGATGTGATACATCAACTGCCGCTGGCTGATGCGCGAGCGGCGAACCAATTCCTCGAACGTGACGTTATTCAGGATACTGCCGATGGCCCGATCCACTTCCACCCAGATTGGCCTGAATTGACAGATGTCCTGTTTCCCACAGTTATCTGCCAAATTCCCGGATTCCTGGCAAGAGAGTTGGACGAACGGGCCGCTCATCGCCCGAATGACGTCTCCAACGGTGATCTGGCTTGGCGGCCGCGTCAGGACGTAACCGCCTTCGGTGCCGCGGCGGCTCCTCACGATATCCACCCGCTTCAAGATCTGCATAATCTGAAATAGAAACTTCATCGGAATGCCCTGGCGCTCGGCGATATCCTGCACTCGGATTGGCGCCTCGCTGTCGTAGTTCATTGCAAGCTCCAGCACAGCCGAACACGCATATTCATCCCTTGCCGAAATTTTCATCAGACCTCTAGCTGCGACGATACCTTAAGTGGACCCAATCTGTCACTCCTACAACGGAAGCTAGGTGTACCATTACCCTCTCACTCTGGGAGAGGGACTAAAATCATGCTGAAGCTTCGGCGGATCGAACTGATTGGTTTCAAGTCATTTTCGGATCGTGGTGAGATAACGGTTCACGATACGGGTGTCACCGCCATCGTGGGCCCTAATGGCTGTGGGAAGAGCAATGTATCCGACGCCTGGGTGCTTGGTGAGCAGAGCGCGAAATCGCTTCGCGGGGACAAGATGGAAGACGTGATCTTTAATGGCACCCGCAACCGCGCTCCAATGGGAATGGCGGAAGTCACGATCACGCTAACTGAAATTTTGAACGGGAACGGAAATGGGAACGGAAATGGTTCCTCACCCGCCGCTTCAACTGAGGCTTCCCCCTATCGGGCTCGCGCTTCGCGGCGGCGGCCTCTCCTAGAGGGAGAGGCAAAGGACGTCGTCGTTCAGAGGAGGCTGTATCGGTCGGGCGAAAGCGTGTATCTCATCGATGGAAAACCGTGCCGCCTTCGCGACATTCAGGAAATCTTCCTCGGCACCGGTCTCGGTCCTAACAGCTACGCCATTATCGAGCAGGGTCGTATCGGCCAGCTGCTCAGCTCGAAGCCGTCCGACCGCCGGACGTTGATCGAAGAGGCGGCTGGAATCACCAAGTTCAAAGCGAAACGGAAGTTTGCCGAGTCGCGTCTGGAAGCCGCCAGCCAAAATCTATCCCGCGTGAATGACATTTTGGCTGAAGTCGACCGGCAGCGAAACTCGCTCAAGCGCCAGGCGGGAAAAGCGCGCCGTTATATTGAGCTGCGCAATCGAATGCGCCAGATTCTCTCCGCTGTCTTTTCGACGCGCGCCGAAATGCTGATCGACCGGCAGGAAAACCTGGAAATTTCGCTTGCCTTGATGGGTGCTGAAGGCAAACGCCTGGAACAGGAAATCGAACAGCTCAACGCCCTCGTTCACCAGCGGCGCACGGATGCCGGTTCCCGGGAACGGAACCTGGAACAAACCAGAGAGCGGCGGTCAGGAATCGAGATCGAGCATCAGAAGACGGTTCAACGGATCGAACGGCTTCAGGATCAGATCACCTCTCTTGAGGAACGCAGGCGCTCGCTGACTGCCGATCGGGCGCGCGCCGCCGAAGAGCTCGACAATAACGCGAGGCAGCGTGAGGGAAAGAAGCTTCAGTTGACAAGCCTCCAGGCTGACAAAAATATCGTCGAGGTTGATCTGAACCGGACGGCCGCCGGCTTGAGCGATCTATCGGAGGGGCGCACTGCAGAGGAACGCGTCATCGAGCATCTCCGGCACCAACAATTTGAGACCGTTGCGCGCGAAGCAAGACTTCGTAACGACGTCACCAGCCGCAGTGAGATCAGCCGCCGCCTGACAGTACAGATCGAGCGACTCGAGCGTGAAGCAAGCGAAGCGCGCGAACAAACAGCGGCTTTAGAGGAGCAATTGAATGCAGCCCGCGAAGAATATGCAGGACAGCAGACAGGATTCGGCGCGCTGCGGACAAAGTTGAGGGAGGCGGAAGAGACCCATTACCGCGTTAAGATCGAGCATGCAAACGCATTGCGGGCTGCGGCCGAAGCAAAGACGCATGAAGAGAGCATTCGGAATCGCCTTCAGACGATCGGTGAACTGGCTGTTCAGCGCGCCTATAGCACGGAATCGGTACAACAGTTCTTTAATGCGGTTCGCGGCCAGGATTGGGCCCCGCTCGGAATATTGGCGGATTTCATTGAGGTCGATCCGGAGTACGAATCACTGGTCGAAGATTTTCTGCGATGGAAGCTGCAGTACGTTGTCGTCGAGGACCGCAACCAGGCCCGGCGTGTGTTCGATCTGGTCAAAAACGTCAGCAAGGGCCGTCTGGATTGTTTTCTCATTAACCGGCAGCGGGCGCTCATAGAGCGCCCCTACAGCCGCGAGCCCCGAGCTCTAGGGGTGGTCTATGACCGCCCGTCGGTTCCGATCGACGGGGCATTGCCTGTATCGAGTGTTGTGCGATTCGATGATCGGGTTCGCCGCTTCGGTGAATACATCCGCGAGGCGTACATCGTCGATACCGTTGAGCGCGCGTGGGAATTATCCGAAAAGTATCCTTCCTTCGAGTTTGTTGCCCGCACCGGCGAGATGGTGCGCGGGCATGTGATCGGTTGGGGTGAGCATGAGGAGATCGGGCCGCTTTCGCTCAAACGTGAAATACGCGAGCTCGACCGGAACATGGATTTGGCCCGACGTCAAACGGTGGCCCTTGATAATGAAGCTGCCCGATTTGGCGAATTAGTCGCTGAAAGCGAGATGCTGAAATCACGTCTTGCGATCGAGCTTCAGGAAGCAGAGAAGGCGATGCTCAGTATGGATCATCGCGTCCGCTCCATTACGGTGGACTTCCAGCGGGCCAGCCAGCAATTGAATGTGACCGCATCCGAAGCCGGACGCCTTGCCGATGAGCGTGAGGAAGCCGAGCGGGCGGTTGCTGAAGCCGAAACTGAACTGGTCGAAATCGCCGGAGCCAAAACGGCAATCGAAGCCGAGATCCGGGACCACACGCGCCAAAACGAGAAGTTGCGCGTCGAGGCCGAGAGCCTGCAGCGGGATCTTGCCGGACTTCAATCCCAACTTGCAGTGCTCGAGGAACGCAGGTCGGCGGTGTCACGAGAGCTGACTGTACTTCGAGATCAAGAAATCAGTCTGAGTAGTCGGGCACAGGATGCGGACTCGCAGATTCAGGAAGCCAGAGAGCAACAGGAACAGGCCCGCGCTACGATCGAGTCTCTTGACCTTACGCGCGCCCAACTGGCGGACGAACGCGGCCGGCTTGATGCAGCCATTGCTGAATCTATGACAGCCCTGGAGGGGCTTCGATGCGAGCTCCATGATACCGAGACCAAATGGGACGAGCATCGTGGTTTCTTGGATTCCTGGAAAGACCGGCATAACGCTCTCGAAATACAAAGGACGGAAGTCGACTCGGAGCTGAAACACCTGGCCGAGACCTGCGTACACGAATTGAACGAGACGATCGAGTCGGTGTGTCTGAACTATTTCGAAGCGCTACCACCAACGGAGTTGGAAACCCGTGAAGATGAATATCGCGAGCTGCGCGAGAGACTCGATTCCATGGGCGCTGTGAACATGATGGCTGTTGAGGAATATCAAGAAGCTGAGCAACGTTTCCAATTTCTCACGGCGCAGCGGCAGGACCTGCTCGACTCGATTCGAGACACCACGCAGGCGATCGAAGAGATCGACTCGGTTTGCCGCCGCCAATTTAAAGAAGCCTTTGAGTCTGTCAATGCGGGATTCCAGCAGTCATTCGTCTCTCTGTTTGGCGGCGGTCACGGCGAATTAAGGTTATTGGAAAATGCTGAAGATGGCGAGAGGCGGCAGGACGATGCGGGTGTGGAGATCGTTGCGCAACCACCGGGCAAGAAGCTTCAAAATGTATTGTTGCTGTCGGGCGGCGAAAAAGCATTGGCAGCGCTGGCTCTGCTGATTGCGCTTTTCCGTTATAAGCCGAGCCCCTTTTGCATCCTTGATGAAGTGGATGCTCCGCTCGATGACGCCAACGTCGACCGATTCGCCCAGATGGTGCGCGAAATGAGCTCGACGACACAGTTCATCGTCATCACGCACAGCAAGCGTACAATGGAAACAGCATCCCATTTGTACGGGGTTACCATGGAAGAACCGGGTATCTCGAAGATTGTCTCCGTAAAACTGAACTGACGCGTACAGCTTAATTTTTCAGTGACTGAATCCTTATGGCGCTGATGCAGACCGATCTTCCCGGCGTAAGGCTTCACGGCCGCGGGAAGGTCCGCGACATTTACGAGGTTGGCGAATATCTGCTGATCGTGGCTACGGATCGTCTTTCGGCCTTCGATGTGGTGTTGCCAACGCCGATTCCAAACAAGGGCAAAGTGCTGACTCAAATGTCGTCGTTCTGGTTCGATTATTTTAAGGGTTTTGTCCCCAATCATGTCGTATCGACGAAAGTCGATGAGTATCCGAACCCACTCCGCCAGTTCCGCGATCAACTCGAAGACCGCTCGATGCTAGTGAAAAGAGCCATCGTATTTCCGATCGAGTGTGTCGCGCGCGGATTTCTGACCGGCTCTGGTTTGAAGGACTACAACAGAACGGGGCAAGTTTGCGGAATTCCCTTACCAGCGGGTCTGCGCGATTCCGACAGGCTGCCGATGCCGATCTTCACTCCCGCAACGAAGGCGGAAACAGGTCACGATGAGAACATTTCCGAAGAGCAAGCGGCAAGCGTCGTCGGTCGGCACAATATTCGAAAGCTGAAAGAACTCACATTATCGATTTACAGCCGCGCCGTCGAGTTCGCTTCGAAGCGTGGCATCATCATCTGCGACACGAAATTTGAATTCGGAACGATTGACGGCGAGATCAGGATTGTCGATGAAATGCTCACACCGGATTCCTCACGATTCTGGCCTGCGGACCGATACTCTCCGGGAAAACCTCAGCCGTCCTTCGATAAGCAATTTGTTCGCGACTACCTCGAACGTATCCAATGGAACAAACAGCCTCCTGCGCCGGATCTTCCTGCGGATATCGTCAGCGCGACAAGCGCAAAATACGTTGAGGCCTTGCGGATTTTGACAGGCCGGGACCTGCAGTGACTCTACTGGACTGGCTTCTCATCGCGATACTTGTTTATTCCATCGTCATGAGCTGGTTAAAAGGTTTCATCCGCGAAGTTCTAGGACTGATCACGGTTCTGGCGGCCTTGCTTCTTGCAGCATGGTTCTACCGCGGGTTTGCGAACATGTTCAAAGATGTTGTAAGAATCGAAAATGTTGCTCTATTCTTTGGTTTCTCCGTCATCTTCCTGGCGACACTCGTCGCGGGATTTGTGATCATCTGGCTGATCACCAAATTCGTGAAATTCGCGAAGCTTCAATGGGCTGATCGAATGCTGGGAGCAGCATTCGGATTGATTCGCGGATGGGTGATTGGCGCCGTGGTCTTGCTGGCGTTGACGGCGTTCGACGTGCAAACGGAGAGGTTGAAGAACTCGGAGCTGGTACCGTATTTCCTGCCCGGGTCCAGAGTTATCGCCGTCATGACTCCCTTCGAAATGAAAGCGAAGTTTTTGGTTGGCTACCGCGCGCTGGAGCGCTGGTGGCGAGAAAAATAATCCATCCTCCAAGGAAGAAGATCGTGAAACAGAAGCTGGAATGCCTTGTCGAAGAGATGATCGACCGCCGGATTTTTCTGGCTGAAGCTCTCGATGAATTCGAAAAGAAATTCATCCAGACTGCGCTTACCAAAACGCGTGGAAATCAAACCAAGGCAGCGGAGGTCCTTGGCGTCCACCGCAATACACTCAATCGTAAGATCGGACAATATAAATTAAACGGGCATCGGTAGGAGCCTCCCCAGAAGGAGAGGGGTTCAGGCCTGAACGTTAGTCCCGATGCCCAGCTCTTTTGCTCTTCTGTAAGCCAGATCAGCGGCAACGAGATCCTCGAGCGCCATGCCTACGGACTTGAATACGGTGATGCGATTGTCGACATTCGGGAGCGGTTTGGTTTCCGAAACCAGTTCGTCGATCGACGCATGAACGCTGCTGCGGTCGATGACGCCTTCCTTCAGCGGTATGACGATGTCGCCGGCTTCGCTGAACGCACTTTCGTATGAATCGACCACAATGATGGCCTGAGCCAGGACATCCGAAGCGATCTCACGCGTGTGGGGCCGGTATGCCCCGATGGCGTTGATGTGAACGTTGGTGGAGAGATCTCTCAATCCAAACAAGGGCGTCGCATTCGTCGTACAGGTGCAGATGATCTCCGCCCGTTTGAGTTCATTCAGGATCGCGCGGCGTGACGGCTTTCGGAGTTGCCGTTCTACGCGCTCGGCAAATTGCTCGCTGAGCTCCGGTGTTTGTCCAAAGACGAGAACTTCGCCAATGGGAAAAAGTTTTGTAAGCATTTCCACGTGAGACCACGCCTGCACGCCGGTTCCGAAGACTGCCATTGTCCTCGCGTCGGATTTGCCGAGAACGTCGGTTACCAGGGCGGATACAACCGCAGTGCGGAGCGCCGTCAGGAGCTCGGCATCCATGAGGCTCAGGATTTCACCGGTGCCGGCGCTCACGTATAAATACTTCGAGTGGATCAGCGGTAAGTTCTTTGCGGGATTTCCGTTCATGACGGTAACGAGCTTCATGCCTGCCGCATCCAGGCTCTCGCAATAGGACGGCATGAATAACGCCACGCCTTCATGCGCCGGCATTTCAATCGTAAGTCGAAGCGGAATTTTCCATGCGCCTTTCGCAAGCTGCCGGAATCCCTCCGTCATCGCTTCCAGAAGTTCGCGGGCGTCGAGTACCCGCCGCATATCATCCCGCGACAGTATCAACATGAATGGGTTTTCGCTTTCGTTTGCGTTCGAGACGTTCAATAACACGTTGAGGCAGACGCTCGAGATCGCGCGCCGGCAACAGCTCAACGCTTTGTAAGGGATCTACAATGAAAGTACTCACGAGGCAGAACTCGTCGTACTGGCTTCGATTGGATTCGCGGCCGATGGGCATGTCGAAAAAATGGCTCAGATCCGTTGCCAGACGTTCGTTGAGTGATTCAATTTCGTATTGCTCGAAGCCGACGATGCGGCTTTCGCGAACAAAAGCAATTTTGCAGCCGAGGACAGAATCGGAAGCCAGGACGACAATGTAGTTGAAATTCCACACCGAGAGAAATGTGTCTTTGTACTCCTGACGGGCGTGGTGGATTTTATCCAGTTTCCGGCGAACCATCTCCGCCTCTTCGAACCGCATCTGCGCGGCAAGATCGTTCATTTTCGCCACGAGCACCCGCCCGATGTCCTCGTCTCGCCCTTCAATGAAAGCGATCGCCTGGTCTACGTCTTCCAGATACGCGCGGCGGTCGATGTCGTTATTGCAGGGGCGCGAGCAAGTATGCATCTGGAAGTACAGGCAATCCGGATGCGGATCGTTGCCCCGGATGTTATACAAGCACGGGCGGAGCTTGAACGTGCGTTCGAGAGTCGTTTTCAGGCGCGTGAATTGACCCCGGGCAATGAATGGCCCGAAGTAATCGACGCCTGGTTTTATTTCCCGGCTCGCGTAAATGCGAGGAAAGCGCTGCCTCCGGTTGATCTTCATCAGCGTGAACAGCCGGAACGTGCGCATCTTCCGATATGTCTTTGGAAAGTGGTTCTTTCGTTCGCAATAAAGGATGTAAATCGTTTCGAAAGCCGAATCCGTCTTGATGAATTGGATGCGGCCTGTGATTTCGCGCAGGTCCAAGTCGCGAACACGTTCCGACCGCTCGCCGTAGTAGCGTGTGAATCGTTCGAAAAGATTACTCGTCTTATCGAGAACGATCAATTTTCCGTGAATGTCGAAGATTTTATAAACGCCCGAATGCTTTGGCAGCGCGGGCAGCGATCGATCGTACTCGATCGTCTCGAAGCGGAACTCCATGCCTCATTGTTCTACTTTCCGCTGAAAACCTTCCAGTGGAAAAGCATGGATTCGCTCGTGTGATTTCTCGCGTAGTCCCAGCCGTGGCCGCCAGGATAAAGGTGAGCTTCATGAGGATAGCCGGCTTTCGTCAGCATTTCGTCCAATTGCCTGGCCCCGGCTTCGAAGCCGTACCTGTCCTCAGTCCCACAGTCGAAGTAGAGTTTGAGACCATTGAGTTTTTTGGTGTCCTTCGCCAGCGTCATGGGATTGTTCGCTTCCCAGTAGGTCAGGTCCTGATTGATCCCGAAAATGTGATCGAACATGGCCTGAAACATCTGCAGCCGCCCGCCGGAGACTCTCGCCGCAGAAAGATCTTGCAAGAGAACAGCGCTATGAGCGCTCGCCGATCCGAATAGATCGGGATGTTTCATTGCGAGCTTGAGTGCCCCATATCCGCCCATGGACGTGCCGCTGACTCCGCGCGTCGCGCGCGTTGGGTTGACGCGATTTGCCGATTCGATCATAGGGATGAATTCGGCGATGATCATGTCCTCCCACTTCTCGGTGCCATCGCGGGTGTTCGTATAAAAGCTGTTTGCGGCCGATGGAAGGGCAACAATGAACTCGCCGATCTTTCCTTGGGCAACCATCTGATCGAGCTTAATGTCTGTCTGTCCGAGCGTGCTCCAGCGCATTTCGTTCTCGAAAGCGCCGTGAAGGAAATACAGCACGGGATATTTCTTTGCCGGAAAATTCTGGTACGAAGGCGGAAGGTACAGGCCATAACCAATTTCGTGTCCAAGCACTTTGCTCTGAAATGATTTGTATTCGACCCGTGAGCCTGCCGGGACAGTGCCGGTGCCAAACACGCCTGGACGTTGTGCGACAAGTTCGATACCGAAAATGAGCAAAAGCAGGACAGAGCGCAGCATATGATTATTCCTCCGGCGAGACCTCTCGAGGCTCTTGAGGAGCGCGCGAACCGTCAAAGTGTCTTATTTGCATTTCCTGGGCCGCGATATCGGTCAGATCCACGATCGACGCGGCGCTCACTCCCATGGTAATCGCGATAGTTTCGCTGATTTCTTCCTTGGTCGCGCCGTATTTGAGGGCCTTCTTGATGTGTCCTTCCAGACATCCTTTGCAATGAGTTGCCAGGGACGCAGCTATCGCGATCAGTTCCTTGGTTTTTCGATCGAGAGTGGAGGATTTGTAAGTCTCTTGATAAAACTGGAAATAGATCTTCCGCATTCGCGGCTCGACCATCGTGTATGAAGGCCATTTCTCTTCTTTAACGTTCGGCTTATTCGCCATTAATGACTCCCGTGGGTAATTAGGGGCCGCACACCCTAATTCCTGAATTCGAAGGAATTAGGGTGTGCGCCCCCTAATTACCGTCCCCGAATTTCTCACGAGACTGCAACCTCGTCAAGCAGGTCTCTCACGGTAGACGAGTTTGACGACGATATCCGTTGAGTGGTTTCACATCAGGAGGTTGTCAATTTGTGTTCGACGCCGGCGAAGTTCCGCGGCCGTATCAAAGAAGTCGTCTTGACTTAAGCGTAAAGCCCGAAGTACTTCGGGCGCGACTTCCCATCCTTCAGGCGACAGCGCCACTTTGGCACAGACATCGGCAGCGTGGACACACGCCACGATGGGCTGTGAAAGATGTTCCAAATCCAGCGAATGATGATACGCAATAGCGCTTACGAGTGCCGGAGGCAATTGCCATCGCTCAGCCAGCCATGCTCCGATTTCCGTGTGGTCCATGTCGGCCTCGGTAGGAAAATACATCTCGATAATCATTTTCCCGACATCGTGGAGCAGGCCGGCCATGAAACAGACATCTTCGTCTTTGATATGGGCTCGCTTTGCAATCAAGGCCGATGCCGTCGCCGCCGCGAAGGAATGTTTGCACAGTTGTGCGCGATTTTTTCCGCCCTGTCCGATCGTTCCGCAAACGAGTACGCTCAAGGAGAGCTGCTTGAGCATGTTCATGCCGATCACAACCATCGCCTGCCGGATCGTTGCAATCTTGGCGCGATGTCCATAGTAGGCGGAATTTGCAAGGCTCAAGACCCTCGCTGACAACGCCTGGTCGCTCGAGACGATCGCCGCGAGCTTTTCCGCACCGGCTTCGTCGCCCGCTAACTTCATGACTTTTTGGGCGACCACCGGTAGCGTTGGGAGATCGCGAATCGTGTAGATCTTTCGTTTGTAATGGAGTACGGCGCTCATGTGCTGGTCTCCAGCACGCTTCGTATCGGAGGGGGACCGCTCGGACTTTAACCCAAATGCTGGAAATACCCATCCCTGCGGGATGGTAGAATCTCCGCATGCATTTCCGTCAGTTTTACCTGGGGTGCCTTGCGCACGCTTCGTACTTGATAGGGTCGGGCGCGGAAGCCGCAGTCGTTGATCCGCAACGGGATATCGACATCTATCTTGAAGAAGCCAAGGCACACAGCTTCGTTATCAAACATGTGATCGAGACTCACTGCCACGCCGATTTTATATCCGGCCATCATGAGCTTGCCTCGCGCACCGGGGCGAAGATCTATTTCGGAGCGCGAGCCGGCGCAAAATTTCCGTTCGTGCCGGTGTATGAGGGGGATGAGATTGAGATGGCTGATGTAACGCTGCGCTTTCTCGAGACTCCCGGTCACACTCCCGAATCCATCAGCATTCTGGTCTTTGATCGGCAAAAATCTTCAACAGTCCCGGGGGCCGTGTTGACCGGCGACACCATGTTTATCGGAGACGTCGGCCGGCCCGATCTCCTCGGCTCCCGCGTCCCTGCAACAGAGCTCGCGCGGATGCTGTATCAGTCATTGCATGCGAAACTGCTTACACTTCCAGACGACGTGAAGGTCTTTCCCGCTCACGGAGCCGGATCCCTGTGCGGCCGCAACATTTCAAGCGATACGTCGTCGACGATTGGCGAACAGCGGCGCTTCAATTACGCTCTTCAACCAATGCCGGAAGAAGCATTTGTCAAAATGATGACGACGGATCTTCCGGAACCGCCTTCGTACTTCAGCCGCGATGCGCAGATCAATCTGGAAGGCCCGGCCTTTCTGGAAGATTTGCCCGATCCGATTGCGTTCTCGCCCGAGGCCATTCAAAAGATGCAACGCGGAGGTCATCTCATTCTAGACACACGGCCATCGTCGCAATATGGCGCTGGACACATTCCCTGCTCGCTTAACATCGCGCTCAACGGACAATTCGCATCCTGGGCTGGAAGTCTGATCAAACCAGATACCCCGCTGCTTGTCGTTGCCGAAGATCCCGAGCACGTGCGCGAAGCGCAAACGCGCTTGGCGCGTGTCGGCCTGGAAAGGGTTTCCGGATATTTGAAAGATGGAGTCATTGCCTGGCACATGGCGAGTCTACCGCTCCCTGCCATGGAACAGATCTCTGTCGAGGAACTGCGTCAGCGGATCGAAGAAAAGTCGGTCGACTTGATTCTGGACGTTCGCCGGCCGAAAGAATGGGAGGGCGGCCATATCCCACAAGCCACGAGTATGCCGCTGAATCACCTGGCGGAAGCTGCATTATCGCTCAATCGTGATGCCAGAATCGTTACTATCTGCGCCGGTGGTTACCGCTCATCAATCGCCACGAGTCTGCTCGAACAACTCGGTTTCCGGAAGATTTCAAACGTCGTCGGCGGCATGACCGCTTGGAGTAACGCCAAACTTGCTCTCGCATCGTAAACTGTAGCGGCGTTATGCGCGCGAGACACTATCTTGTTCGCGGCCGTGTCCAGGGCGTCGGGTACCGTTACTTCGCGTTAGAGGTGGCCGAACGGCTGGGAATAAGGGGTTACGTGCGCAATCTTCCGACGGGCGATGTTGAAGTGCACGCCGAAGCCGACGAAGCGGCCCTCGCAGCCTTCAAGCGGGTACTGGAACAGGGGCCTCGTATGGCGCGGGTTACTGAAGTTGTCGAAAATGATTTGCCCTTGTCGGGTTCCTATTCCTCATTTGTGATTCGAGGTTGACATGGATGATTTGAAGAAAATGATCCGCGAGGTTCCAGATTTTCCTAAGAAGGGCATCCTCTTTTATGACATCACAACCTTACTCAAGGACAAGGCGGGTTTTCGAACAGTCATCGATGCTTTGACCGAGCAAATCCGTCCGCTTCAACCCGATATCGTCCTTGGCATCGAAGCGCGCGGATTCATTTTCGCCCCCGCGCTCGCGTATAACCTCGGCGCCGGTTTCGTTCCTGTTCGAAAGCCCAACAAGCTCCCCGCGGAATCCGAGCGCATCAGCTATGAGCTCGAATATGGGATGGACACGCTTGAGGTGCACAAGGATGCGGTCAGACCCGGTATGCGCGTGGTCATCGCCGATGACCTGTTGGCAACGGGGGGGACGAGTTTGGCGACTGTGCATCTGGCGGAAAAGCTCGGCGCGAGAGTGGCTGCCGTCAGTTTCGTCATCGAGCTCGAGACTTTAAAAGGCCGCGATCGGCTCGCCGGCTACAACGTGGTATCACTGCTCAAATACTAGGCAAGGGCTGCGCCCTTGATATCCGCACTGCGAAGGACGCGGTTGCGCAGCCCTTGCGTTATGAGTTTTGAGTTCTGAGTTTTGAGTCAGACCGGATCTACTCATGACTCAAGACTCACAACTCAAGACTCACAACTCATGACTTCCCATTGAAATCTTGACCACCTCGAAGAAACTGTTGTCAAATGCTGTCTAGTGACTTGAAAAGAAAATACTTATTTCTCCTTATATCTCTCGCCGCGGTACTCTTCGCAGCCTCCAGCAGGTTCGCTTTGCAGGCGTCCGCCCAGCAGCGGCAATCCACACCGGATTTATCCACCGAACACCGCGCTCTGATTGACAAGTACTGTGCGACGTGTCACAACCAGCGGGCGAAGACCGCCGGATTGACCCTGGAGACGGCAGACCTCGCACATGTCCCAGCTCAGAGTGATATTTGGGAGAAAGTCATCCGCAAATTGAGAGCAGAGATGATGCCGCCCGTCGGCGCGCCGCACCCCGATAAGGGACAGCTCAATGCGCTGGTGACATTTCTCGAGACATCCTTGGACAAGTGGGCGGCGGCGCATCCGAATCCAGGCCGGCCGACGCTTCACCGTCTGAACCGGGCCGAGTATGGCAATGCTGTGCGCGATCTATTCGCTCTCGATGCCCTGGATATCACACAGTATCTGCCGCCGGATCCGGAAGCGTATGGATTTGACAATATTGCCGACTCGCTGGGCACTTCACCGGCGCTGATGGAGCGGTATCTTTCGATCGCATGGAAGGTCGCCCGCACGGCGATGGCCGATGCGAAAATCCCGGCAACAACGGAAACGTTTCGGGCTCGAATGGACCTGACTCAACGGGACCATATTGAAGGATTGCCGCTGGGCACGCGCGGCGGAATGGTGGTTCAGTACAACTTCCCCGTTGACGCCGAGTACGAGATCCGGCCGAAACTGTGGGCCAACACCGTCGAGCAGATCGGTGGACTGGAACATCCCGACACGCTCGAAGTCACATTCGATGGTCAAAGAATCAAGCTGGTGAATTTCGGCGGTCACGAAGATGAGGTTCTCGCGGCGGGCGTATCGGCGGCGGCTCGGGCGCAGATCGAAGCGCGGTTTATCTCGCGTATTCCCGTTAAAGCTGGACCGCACACGATCGGCGTGGCGTTCCTGAAGAAGTCGTCGGCTCCTCCGGTCGATGTTTTGAGACCATTTCTCCGCGACAGGATTGATCCGGTATCGACGAATGGTATCGCTCAATTGGACAAGATCCTTATCGAGGGCCCGTTCAACGCGCTGCCGTCTGGAGATTCCCCCAGCCGTCGCCGCATCCTGATATGCAGGCCCGCAAGTGTCACCGAAGCCCCGTCGTGTGCGAACAAAATTCTGTCGGCTGTGGCTCGGCGGGCGTACCGTCGTCCCGCAACCGATGCGGAACTGAAGCAATTAATGGGATTCTTCGACAGTGGGAGTCAGAAGAGCGGTTCATTCGATTCGGGCATCGAGACCGCTTTGGCATTCATCCTGGTGAGCCCACAATTCCTCTTCCGCTTTGAGAAAGATCCCGACAACGTTGCCGCAGGTGCCAGTTATCACGTTAGCGACCTCGAGTTTGCCTCGCGTCTCTCCTTCTTCATCTGGAGCAGCATTCCCGACGATGCATTACTCGACCTCGCACTCAAAGGACGATTGAAAGATCCGGCTGTTCTGGAGGCCCAGGTCAGGCGCATGCTTGCCGACGAACGCGCACGCGCTCTCGGAGCGAATTTCGCCGGACAGTGGCTTTACTTGAGGAATCTCAAGGCTAAGTATCCGATTGACGATGTCTTTCCCGATTTTGATGACAATCTGCGGAGGTCGATGCAACGCGAGACGGAAATGCTTTTCGAAAGCGTCGTCCTCGAAGACCGCAGTGCGCTGACGCTTTTGAACGCGGACTACACGTTCATGAACGAACGTCTTGCGAAGCACTACGGCGTTCCCGGAATATACGGAGATCAAATGCGACGTGTACCGGTGAAAGATGAATACCGTCAAGGGCTGCTGGGTCAGGCAAGCATTTTGACCTTAACCTCCAACGATGACCGGACAAGTCCGGTTACGCGGGGGAAATACATTTTAACGAATATTTTAGGCACGCCGCCGCCTCCTCCGCCTCCAAACGTGCCGCCACTGAACGAACTATCAGGAAAGGTGCTCACGATGCGCGAGCGCATGCTGGAACATCGCGCCAACGCGGTTTGTGCGAATTGTCACAGGCTGATGGACCCGATCGGCCTCACGCTGGAGAACTTTGATGCGATCGGCCGCTACAGAACCACCGATGGCGGGTCTCCGATTGATGCGCGCGACACACTGTATAACGGCGCAAAAGTTGATGGTCCAGTGTCCCTTCGGAATGTTATTCTGGGCCATCCTGACCAGTTCGTCCGGACCATGACGGAGATGTTGTTAACGTACGGGCTGGGCCGCGGTTTGGAGGACTACGACATGCCGGTCGTTCGTTCTATCGTTAGAGATGCTGCCGGCAAGAACTACAAGTTTTCATCACTGGTCCTCGGAATTGTAAAGAGTGTCCCGTTTCAGATGAGAGCGAAGAAGTTCGAACAAGTGCAAACTAATGACAAGCTCGAGAAGTGAGGCAGCCGCCATGTTCATTACCAAAAAGCACCTGTCCCGCCGCACTTTTTTGCGCGGCGCCGGTGTTACTCTGACCCTGCCGTTCCTGGAGGCGATGGTCCCGGCTCAAACCCCGCTGGTCCGCACAGCAGCGAACCCACACTCAAAATTCGGGTTTATCTACGTGCCGATGGGATCGATCATGAAGCAGTGGACACCGGAACAGGAGGGCGCCGGTTTTGAGTTCTCACCGATTCTGAAACCTCTCGAACCATTCCGGAACAATGTGATTGTCGTAACGGGATTGCACAATAGCGGTGAGCCGGGCCACTCCGTCAGCAGCGCGACTTTCCTCAGCGGCGCCATTCCGCACAAAGGCAACGTCCTGAAGCTGAATACAACGGTTGATCAAGTGATCGCGCAGAAAATCGGCCGTGACACGACTTTTCCCTCTATGGAGTTCGCGACCGAGGATCATTCCAGTCATCTGGGAAGTTGCGCGGGGGATTATCTATGCTCCTATATGAGCACTTTTACCTGGCGTACGCCGACTCAGCCGTTGCCGATGGAATTGAATCCGCGCATTGTGTTTGAGCGGATGTTCGGCAGTGATGCTGCAACTAAGGAAGAGCGAACCCTTCAGTTGAATCAGAACACGAGCATCCTGGACGCCGTTACCGAGAGCATCAAGAGCCTCTCCAAGAGTCTGGGGCAAAAAGATGCGGCGAAGCTCAATGAGTACCTCGAAACCGTTCGTGAAATCGAGCGACAGATTGTCCAGGCCGACAAGCAGCGCGCCGAACATAGTCTTGAAGCGCCGGAAACGCCGAGCGGCATTCCGGAAGATTGGGTGAAGCACGTTAAATTGATGTTCGACCTGCAAGCCCTCGCCTTCCAGGGCAACATGACTCGCGTTCAGACATTCATGTTGTCGCGAGAACTCAGCACGCTCAGTTATCCGTTCCTTGGCGTGCAGGACGGGCATCACCCTATATCCCACAACAACAACGTTCCTGAGCAAGTCGCCAAGAAGGCCAAGGTGGATACGTTCCATCTGAGCTTGTTTTCGGACTACTTGCGCAAATTGCAATCCATTCAGGAAGGTGATGGCACTGTATTCGATCACGTGCTGTATGCCTACGGCAGCGGCATGAGCAACGGGAATCAACATATCCATACGAACCTGCCGCTGGTTTTGGTCGGTGGAGCGGCCGGAGCCATCAAGGGCAACAAGCACATCAAAGTTAAAGAGGGTTCTACCTCGGCGTCGAATCTGTGGTTGACGGTGATTAACGCTGCGGGAGTGAATATCGATAAGTACGGCGAGAGCACCGGGCGACTCGAGCTTTAAGAAAAAGTGAAATGAGGTTCAGATACCTGCTGATATCAATTCTACTGGCAGCGCCCCTCGTATCCGCTACCACTCTTGACAACGTGCGGCTCGTCAATGCCGTGAAGAATCGCGATGCGACCACAGTCCGCGGATTGCTGAAGCAGCATGCGGATCCCAACGCCCCGGATGTCGACGGGACGACACCCTTGATCTGGGCGGCTCACAACGGTGACGCCGAAACCGGAAAGCTTCTGATTGCTGCCGGAGCCAATGTGAAGGCGACGAACCGCTACGGCATCAATGCTCTTCATGAAGCCGCGACTCTTGGCGATCTCGCAATGATGGCAGCCCTCTTGAAAGCCGGAGCAGATCCGAACGCTGCCTATGGTGCGGGTGAAACTCCTCTCATGCTGGCCGCCCGTACGGGCAATCTCAACGCTGTGAAATTGCTGATTGAGCGAGGCGCCAATGTCAACGGAGCCGACGAGTTCAAGGGATACACCCCGTTGATGTTCGCCGCAACCGAGAATCAAGCTGAGGTTGCCAAGCTGCTCATCGAGCATGGCGCCAATGTCAATGCCCGTTCGCGAAGGTTTGAATTCGGGTCTCTTAAGGAAGCTGCCGGCGGGGCGCTCATGGAGCGCGCCGAAGGGGGTCTGACTCCGCTCCAGTATGCCGCTCGCGAGGGCAATATTGAAACCGGCGAGGTGTTGCTTCGAGCCGGAGCCGATGTGAATGCGGCGGAGCCCCAACACAATTTCACTCCAATGCTGATTGCCATCTATAACGGCAAATATGATTTCGCGTCGGTCTTAATCGAACGTGACGCCAACGTGAATGACGGCTCGCTGTATCTGGCAATCGAGCTGCGAAACATGGATATCTACAGCAACCGGCCGAATCCTCCCGAGACAGACCGAACATTGACGGCAACCGACATTATCAAGAAGCTTCTGGCACGCGGCGCGAATCCGAACCAGGTCTTTGACAAGAAGCCGCCGCAAATTCAGACGCAGGGAACCGTGGTTGTGCCTCCCGGTGCAACTCCGTTTTACCGTGCCGTCAAAGCTGCGGACCTCGCGGTGATGCGCATGTTGCTGGACAAAGGAGCGAATGCGAATCTTGCGATCAAGAACGGCGGTACGCCCTTGATGTTGGCGGCCGGCGGCGGTCCCCCGCGTTCCCAGGAAGATGAAGTGGTCGATAAGGCTGCGCGTGCGGACCCCGTCGAAGTGGTCAGGATGATCCTCGACGCCGGAGCCGATGTTAATGCCTCCAATGATCAAGAGAATACCGCTTTGCACTTGGCCGCGTTGAGGGGCAACGACAAGGTTGTTCAGTACTTGATCAGCCGCGGCGCCAAGCTCGATGTGAAGAACAAACAGGGCAAGACGCCTGCGGAAGTGGCGCCGAAGAGAACCGCCGATCTGATCGCGAAACTGGCCAAAAAAGATTAGCCACAAAAATATTCCCCTCCTCGCAGAGCAGGGGTGGCGCGACAGCTTAATAGAAGCTGGCGCGCCGGGCGCGAAGCGCGAGCCCGATAGGGCGAAGCTCAATTAGTGGTCAGCTCGGCGGGGCTATTCCCACACCTTCCTTGCCGTATTCACGACCAGCTCCAATTTCCGCCACTGATCATCTTCCGAAAGAAGGTTCCCGGCAGCTACGGAAGCAAATCCGCATTGAGGACTGAGCGCGAGATTGTCCAAGGGAATAAAACGCGCGGCCTCGTCAATCGGGCGGCGCAATTCGTCCTCCGATTCCAGCTTTGGTTGCTTTGTTGTCACGAGTCCGAGGACTACATTTTTTCCGTGCGGCACCAAACGCAGCGGTTCAAAACCCCCGGCGCGTTGAGTGTCGTATTCCAGCAGGAATGTATCGACATCCAGCCGGCCGAAGAGTTTCTCGGCGATGACGTCGTATCCTCCTTCGGTGTACCAGCGGCTACGACTGTTTCCGCGGCAGACATGGAGCGCGCGGATAAGGTTATCTTGACGTATCCCTCTAAAGCAGGAGTTGTCGCCTTCGATTCCGCTTTCAAACTCGGCGTCGGGGTCCCGGCCTGTCTGCCGCATTCGTTCGCGCTGAGCGGGATCGAGGTAGTGAGAATAATAGGGCGCATCGAGCTGGATGTAAGTCACCCCCTCCGAGACGAGCCACTGGACCTCATCGCGGATAATCTCCACAAGGTCGCGTCGAAAATCGGCATGGGCCGGATAAAACCGGTCCGTCACCCCGGCTTTGTAGCTCGCCAGCAAAAAATTTGAGGGAGCGGGAATAGTAACCTTGAAAGGTACGGAGGAGTGCTTCTTCAAAAATGGCAGTTCGTGAGCGGCAAGCTTGCGCCACTTCTTCAGTGTTGCTCCAGCGGCCAGCGCCGTGCTTCCTTCCCGCCCGCCGCCTGGCCCTTTCCACTCGAGTTCAACGCGCTGTGGCACGAACCCCTCGACAGCCTCCGCCATGTCGGTGAGCCACGACCCCCGCCTCATCTCGCCGTCGGAAATAATATCGATTCCGATCCGCTGCTGTTTTTCCAGTGCTTGGAGGATGGCTGCGTCTTCCCTGGCTTTCAACTCCTCCAACGGTATCTTCGATTCTGCGTAGGCGGCGCGCGCCTGGAGCAGTTCTGCGGGACGCAGCAAACTCCCGACCTGTTCCGCTCGATACCGTGCAGGCATACGTCACCTCCCTAATTGATTCGGTTGATTTCGGGGACGCATCCAGAATCCTTGTACTTCAGAATTCGGGGTGTGTCCCCGAAATCAAAGGTCCGCTACAGTATATGCACTCTCCAGCCACTTGGAACCGGTGTGGCGATTTATGCGATATGATGGTATTCAAGAAAGGTAGATATTATGTACCGCTGGATTATCCTCACCTTGGGCGCAACAGTCCTGATACTGGCGATGGCCGCTGCTGCTGCCGCTCAGGGCCGCGGATTTCGTGGTGGCGCGATCTTTCGAGCCGGACCTCCAGGACCCGTGGCGCCCGAGCGCGCGTTCATCGGCCGTCCTCCGGCGCCTGCATTTGGGCCCAGAGTTCATGCCGGTCCATTCGGATTTGCGCGATTTCCGCGCACGATTATTGTTCCTCCGGTCATCGGATATTACGCGCCGTATATTTGGCCGGCGCCGACATTGTTTGAGACTCCTTATTCTCCATATGTCGGATCGGCGTATTCTGAACCCGCGTATGTTCCGCCGGCTGCTGCCGCGCCGGTTGTGAATCAGAGGGAGGTTGATCTCGCGTATCAGGTCGGTAGACTCTCTGAGGAGATCGAGCAACTCCGGCAGCAGCAGAACGTGAGGTCATCACCTCCACCCCAGACACAGGCCGCGACAGAGCGGCCGCGCATTCTGACAGTGCTCGTGTTTCGTGACGGCCATCGCATAGAGATTCAGAACTACGCAATGGTCGGACAGACTCTTTGGGTTTTCGACGAAAAGGCTGCGGAAAAGATTTCCATCAATGATCTGGATCTCGACGCAACTTGGAAAGAGAATCGTGAGCGGGGAGTGCGTTTTCCGCTACCGGAGAAGTAGCGGCAGAGCTGTCAACCGCTAGAGATTCGCTTGATCAATGGAGCGCCGCGCGTCGGATTCCAGTCAAACTCGATCGTCACCGGAGGCGATGTTGTGCCGGGGCGATTCTCAGGTGCTGATCTGAATCGGAGCACCGTTCAAGGTCTCCATTGCAGCGCCCAACTCGGCGCGGTCGAACAAGATCTGGGGCTCGCCGGTCGTCTTTTTTGCGGATTTGAAGTGTGGACTCTTGATCTCGTAGACATACCGCGTGGAATCCGCGCTCGCTAATTTGCAGTCCACCATCAAGTCGCGAAATGAGAGAACGACGCCGTTCATTGCCCGCCGAATAGAGAATTCCGACAACGCGTCGGCTTTGCTCAACCAGTATTTTGCGAGGATTCTCCGCCGCTCCAGCAACGTTTGAATGATGTAGCTTGTGTCTTTGGGATCTAGATACTCGCCGGTCTCGACCATGCTGCGGATCTCGGATTCCGTAAACGACAGGATGATGCGCATCGCCCAAAACGCATCCCGGTCTGTGAGGTTGTCGAACATCACCGAGGGATAAGTCTGTCTCCATGACGCGGGATCAAAGTCGCGCGACGTAAACATCCCCACAGCCTTTGAGATGATCGGACCCGGTTTTTCGTCCGCGGACTGGTAGGTCCCGAGGGTTACGAGTTTTTTGAAGACGTTCGGCAGATCAAAGCCGTACTCGTGGCCGTGGTAATACTCGAATGGATATGTATCGCCTCCCAACGCCGAATTGAAATCGAGAAGATAGTGGCGAAGAAAGTGTCGCCCGTTTTCCTCGACGTACACATCCAGGCCCTGTCCTTCCTTCAGGTCCCAGTTATCGATCCAGGACGAAATGACCCGCAGCCCACGTAACTCTCGCCGATGCTCGTGTGGAATCAGATCATTGGGGTCATCCTTGCGAAACCGAACATGGGAAAACGGACCTTTCGGTTTGCCCCGAATCATTTTGCTCGCCATCGCGCGATATCGCCCGTCAGGCATTCTTGCTGCGCGTTCGAGCAGCATGGTCAAGTCATCAGAGGTGAATGCGCGTTTGCGTCCGGCCTCGTCCTCGGTCTCGGCGTCTTTGGCGACATGAAGCCGGCTCACGTCAACGTATATGATGAAGTTTTCCGGAACGTTGTAGCCGGCGGCATACAGAATCTTTGTTGCGATGACCTCGCCTTCAATACCGTGGCTGCAGTAAAGTCCGGCGGATCTCCGCGATTGGGTCCGCGAACCAGTTCTTCGATTGTCATGTGGTGCAAATAGTGCCGATTCGTGTACCAACTGGAATCCGGAAGTTCGTCCAACGCATTGACATTTGCCGCGGGTTTCGGCCGGCGCGCCGCGCCCAGCGCGGGATGTCTAGATTCTGTTTGGTGTGCTCGACGATCTGACCCTTGAAGAAGTAATCATAAAAACCATTCGGGCGTTCCTTCGGCTCCGGGATGTTTTTCATGTCGAAATCCAGCCAAAGAATAACTGTGGCTGGCCGGCCCCCTCCATACGCAAAGACTGCCGCCAAGACCGCTGTCCCCACCAGACTGGCCGTAGAAGTGCGCACTCTGAAGCGTTGTGGGCATTTCACATGCCACGGGGAAGTTACTTCGTTTGATAGCGCGGAACGGAACCTGCATTCCTCAAAAGAGCTCACTAAGGCTCGTGCCCGAGGGCGTCCGTTTCGCATGTGCCCCTTTCCGCTGGAACTTGTTACAATCAAGCCTTGGCCCCGTAGCTCAGAAGGATAGAGCAGCGGTTTCCTAATCCAACTGGCATTCATCGTGGTGCTCTCCGCCCAATCAGTTTTGCCACTTGAAGACGAAGAAGCTTGTCGGAGAGAAATTGGCACCCGACTATTCATTCGTTGCCCAGCCCCACGCTACGTACTATGTTCCGGCCAGCGAAGTACGACCGGTGATTA
>Ga0209470_1000382_pt1 | contig 35157 bp, 35 predicted proteins | sample GraSoiAngelo_125_FD_185882 | JGI IMG/M metagenome (GOLD analysis project Ga0209470, IMG submission 185882) | Grasslands soil microbial communities from the Angelo Coastal Reserve, California, USA - 14_0927_05_40cm (SPAdes) (version 2) | ecosystem: Environmental > Terrestrial > Soil > Grasslands ... | reverse complement strand
AGAAGAAAGTACATTCCTAGGATAATGGTTTGGGCAATCCAGACGGGGATCACGGGACGTATCTTGCTTCCGATTCTTCTTTGTCTTATCTTGGGCTGTTTGAGCTCCCAGACTCTCACCGGCTCTACGAGAAACTTCGCTGCCATTAGTCCGGCGAAGAGGAAGACCCCTGCGGTCACCCAGAAGGCATATGACAAGTTATCAGCGTAGACGTTGACCAGGAGTCCCCCGACTCCGAATCCGAGTCCATAGCCTCCTAGGTTTGCGAGATCGAATCCTCCCATGCTTTTCCCTCGATTGGTTAGTTTCGTTGCATCTCCCAATAGTGTCAGCGACGTTACCGCGGCAGTTGCAGCTGAGATGCCCATCAATGCATGGAGAATGGAGATGTCTAGCAGATTTCTGGTGAAGCCGATTGCGGCCGTGAGAATCGTGATCATCATCATTCCAATGATGTGGAGTCTCTTGCGGCTGAACCGATCAGCGAGCCGGCCGATAGGCAATGCCGAACCCGCCTCTGACATAGGGTAGAGTGCGAGTATGAGTCCGATTATGTAGCTCGGTGCCTGGAGATAGAGTGGAAAGAGTATTGTTATCGATCCGAATCCAATTCTTGTTAGAAAGACGGCCACGTAGAGGTACAGTACCATTCGGAGCCCGACCCTACGCGGCAAAGAGGCACCTATCTTTGGGTCGGGACTATGTTGAGCGTGTAATATGCTAACTGGTCCTCTCGGTGCGATTATGAGGAAACTAAGACGAAAACTGGACGAGTGCCGCGAGCAAACAAACTGGCTATATTCTTCGTGCTAATTGTAGCACGTTCAACCCGATCTGTGCATCCTTGGCTTTGACTAGCTTTCCGGGGAGCTTCCATAGACCGATTTCGACCATGTTGGCTGATGATCCCTCGTCCAGGTGGCCTCCAATTACTGAAAAGTCTCTGCGGCCTAAGGTTATGTGAACGTGCGGGAGGGGCTTGCGGTCCATTGTGGCGATGTTGCCAGAGAGGTTTAGAATTTCCAGATCATCTTGGAATGTTTCGTATCTGTATTGTTTCGTCTTGAAGTCGTAGTGGCCGAGCTTGACCCTGCTAAGTGAGCCGATGCCTTCGAGTAGGCTTGCGCCGAACCTCTTTGTTGTAGCGAATTGTCGTAGGGATTGGAGAATGTCGTCGCCGGATTCGAGCCTTAGGACATATTTGTCGGTTCCCAGTTGGGTGTAGATCATGAAAGAGTCGGACCGGTAGGTTCTGGTTAAACCTAGTTGATTTGCCTGATAGACTGGATCAGACCCGTTTTATGCGGCGACTGGAACGGTGGACGAGCCGTAGGGAATCACGGCGACATCCTTTTCGTATAACGTATGGTCGAGTGTTCTCAGCGCATCATCTATTGTTCTGAAGAACTTGATCCTCGTCTTGCTCAAGAGCTCTTCAACTGGCGCGGGCGCTTTAGACGAGACCACGACGAAGTCGGTCTTGTTGGCGTCTAGGGAGAACCGGTTCGGCTTCTGCGAGGCCTCTGTAACTTTTCCAAGCTTGGCCCGCTTCTTCAAGTCCTCGACGACCATCTCAGGCTCCATTTTGCCGTAGGTTTCCATCTCGGCCTTGAACGCGTCTCCTCCTATCCCTGTTTCAAGCGGTGCGAGTAGCATTACCGTGGACTTGGGCTGGTGTGACGGAATCACGAGGCCGACGGCGAAGGTTGCGGCTTTGAGTGCCTGGTACAGGTTTGTTCCGGTGGGTCCGTCCGCAACCGTGACTACGAGGGATGATGGGCGGGATGTCACGGAGTGGGCTCTACGGGAGTAGTTCTCGGCGAGCTGCTGGTGCGCAAGGTTGGGGTCTCCATAAGCGGCTTTGACTAGGCCGCCGTCTTGGTTGAGGACGAAGTCTAGGATTCTATGCTCTATTTTCATGAACTCTCGAAGGACGTTAGGAACCTCGTTCATGTCTTCTCTGGTTGGGTTGCCTTTGATCGCGAGCTCTCTGCAGTTCGGGTTTCCAATTACGTATCCATGGTTGGTGGTTATGGTTTTGAGGCCTGAGCAGCCGGGAAGGAGGGCTTTGGCGCCTCCCTCGTAGCCGGCGAAATAGTGTGGCTGGACATTGAGGGTTGAGATGAGTAGATCTCTGTCGAAGAGTTCCTTGTTCAACTCAACAGGCGTGCCTCTACTCGTGACCCCAATCCATTCATATTTGCTCGTGGGATTCTTGACCGAGCTGACTTTGATATTTTTCTGGTAGCGTTTGTAGATGTCTTCTCCAACCACTTTCTTGATGAATTCGGGGTCGGATGGAACGTGGGTTCCTCCGGCGCAGATGATTTTGATATCGTCTGTCTTCGGTTCTATCATATTGATAAGTTGTGAGATGAAGGGCGAGTGTTTTCGTGTGAAGTCTGAGAAAATGATCGCAGGGCTCCAGCACTTTTCTCTCTCGAAGGGTTTCGCGCCTATCGGGGTTGCGAGGGCTTCGCGGAAGACGATCTCGACCGGCTTTGTGGGTAGGGGTGTTGGTCTAATCCAGCGAATCTTCTCAGGGGATAGCAGTTTGCTGCCGCCGAATTGGTCGAGAACGGAGAGGCTGACCGTGCTGGTCAAGGGTATGTTTGATCTCTGCTCGTAGCTGATTTAAGGATTATAGAATCGTCTGCGGCTGTATTTTTGTTGACAAAGAAAGGGGTCCGCCCTTTGCCTAGGGCGGATTGAGTCTAGCGGCCTGACGTATTGGAGGTGGCCACGGACGCACCCTTGAAGGTGTATCCGAGGAATCCTCCGATGAGGCCTAGGATCAATCCGACAAAGTTCAGTGAAATTACCGAGAAGACGAGCACGAGTATTGATCCTATTTTCCTCTGGGCCGCGTTGTTGTACAACAGCCATGATCCGACGAGCGTTAGTATGCCTGCGATGCTTCCCCATATCAGGATCATTGACGAGTCGATTCCTGGTATCAGCAGGGAGCTGACTGTGCTAGCTATGAAGGCACTGATCAGGGTGATTAGCCCTGCGAGCGCTGACAGCGCGAAGGCTGCTGTTGGCTTTGGCGATTTGTTTACTGCCAAAGTTCATCCTGACAGGTAACCTACGCTTGTAGACTATCAACGAACTGTAACCCCTGACGCTGTGCACGGCGCACCGCTATGCACAATCACGGCAAAGATTCTGCAAAGCGCCTCCGTCCCCCTTGTCAAGGGGTCTCATGAGCCCAAAACGGGTACTGGTATTCGATTTCACGAAGGAAGAGCCTCCAGGTACGGACATGTGAACGTGGAGCCCTAGCGCTTTCACGAAGGGCGGGGCGCGGGAAAATCGACCACCCCCGGGGGTCGAGAAAAGCATGCTTATTTTTTGGAAATGAGGCCGGAACTGGCCTTCAAGGCACGGAGCGCCTCCGTCAGGACGTCTAAGGATGCAGATTGCTGGGACGGGACGAATCTTGTCCTTCTTCGTGTATTTCATTCAAGGTTAATCTATCGAGCCTAATGGGGCGCTCTTGAAGGCGCAGATGAAGTACAGAGTTCTAGGAAAGACGGGACTCAAGGTTAGCGAAGTGGGCTTCGGTGCGTGGGCGATAGGCGGCAACGCCCACGGGAACAGTTATGGGCCTACCGACGACAAACAGTCGCTGGCCGCAATCGGGAGGGCGCTGGAACTGGGATGCAACTTCTTCGATACTGCGGATGTCTACGGTCATGGGCACAGCGAGGAACTACTGGGCCAAGCTCTTGCAGAGCACAGATCAGACGTCATCATTGCCACGAAAGTAGGCGGCGACTTTTACCATGGATCTCCTAGAATGAACTTCAACCCAGACTATCTCGAGTTTGCACTCGGGAAAAGCTGTGAACGGCTAGGCTCTGATTACATTGATCTCTACCAGCTGCACAACCCCCCAATCCAACTCGTCAGAGACGGAAGGGTCTTCAAGACCCTTGAGAAGCTGAAGGCCTCGGGAAAAATCAGACACTACGGGATCTCGATTCACGATCCACAGGAAGGGCTTCTCGCGATGAGAGACCGTGAACTAGGAGCCATCCAGGTCGCGTTTAATCTCCTACGACAGGAAGCTAAGAACCAGCTCTTTCGCGAAGCGACGAGGAGCAATGTCGGGATCATCGCCCGAGAACCGCTAGCGAACGGATTCCTCGCGGGCAAACTAAAGGCGGAATCTGCATTCCTCCAAGGAGACATTCGGCACAATTTTCCCCCTGACTACATCTCACAACTCACTCTAGCAATGGACAAGCTGAGATTCCTGGAATCTAACACTCGAACGCTCGCGCAGGCAACGATAAGATTCGTCCTCGACCACAAAGACGTATCGACAGTAATTCCTGGAATGAAGACGCGTGAACAGGTGGAAGAAGATCTTGTTTCCTCGGAATCCCCCCCATTGACAGGCGAGGAACTTCTCCGAATTAAGTTCCTTCGCGATCAGGAGTTCACCTAGTACAGGCAAACCGACGGATGGGCGAAAGTGATGAGATATCTTGTGAGGCTTGACAACAACCAAGCCTACGCGCCGAAAGACGCGAGGATGCTGCAAGCGAAGATCCGAGAATTACTGAAGCCTACCGAGAAGATCGGAAACCTCAGAGTGAGCACGACCGCTATCGAGCTCGACCTCTTCGCGGCGCCATCCGACCTCGGCAGAACCAAGAGCCTTCTAGAAGGCAAGATCTCCAAGGTCGTAACGCTCAGATCCCTTGAATCCAGAATTTCCACACGAGCGGAGGACGAAGCGTTACGAGAAGGAATCGATCTGTTCAATCAAGAGAGGTTCTGGGAAGCTCACGAAGTCTTGGAGGAGATCTGGCATCCTGCAACAGGCCGTGACCGAGATACGATTCAAGGCCTGATCCTGACTGCTGCAGCCCTAGTTCATTATCAGAAAGACGAGAAAACTGTTTGCGTCTCAATCCTTGGCAGGGCCAAGGAAAAACTGGGCACACTCGGCCAGTTCAAGGGTCTTGACATTAGAAGTCTGAGAACCAGTATTGAGCAGATCCTGAAAGACAACACGCCTACGTTGCTTCGGATCCAATGGGTCAGAACGAAAACCCCCGCACCGACTCCGTGAAGGTATCTGTACCCTTTTAGCGGGAGAATTCAAGCAGAGCCGAGGGGACGCTTCTATGGCATTCGTAAACATTGACAAAAGATACTCCAGCGCCCTCGCCATGGTAGCCGGGATTATTCTCACCTTGACAAGGCCAGTCCTATCGAACCTAGTACCAGGCACCGCATCGAATCCATGGCTTGGGCTATTCACAAGTCTTTCTTCCAACGGCCTAACAGTGTTCTCGGTTCTGGCGGGTATCCTCGCGATACTGGTGCAGATTGGAGGAGTCACGATCTCTCTAGGCGGCCTCCTGTGCTATGCAAACCATTTGAGGTTAGGAAAGGAACTCGTTGGGATTGGAACGACATTTGGACTGGTGGACCTTTTGACCTCGATACCATCCCTCGCATCGGGCAGTTATGGACCTCCGCTCTGGATTGCTTGGGTAGGCCTCTTTTGCGCCGTCTTCGCGGATAGACACATCAAAGGTCCGAAGGATTCGTACGCAGGAGAAGTGCGAAAGCTATTGGTTTCTCTTCGTTCCCGAATGAGTCGTGAGAGAGTTTCCAAGAAGAAACGAGAAAGACAGGCTCGGAGGGTTCGGGCCAGAAAGAGAGCTACGAGAATCGCTGGAGTGTCAGCGAGACCATACAAACTCGGCAGCAACAGCGACGACTAGGGCCAGTCCTCCACCCAGAAGAATTGATGGGGTGTGGAGAAGTGTGAAGCCTCCTACAACGACTACGAGGATTACAAATAGTACTAATAGATCAGCGATGAAATTCTTGTCTGTCTGATCCGTGGCAACCACTTCTCCGTTTTTCAGAATGAACTTTTCGATTGTTCAGCGGGACATTTCGAAACTGTAGATAAGCTCTGCTCCGCCTTTTTAGTTCCGCCTAGCCAGTGATGGATCGTAGGAGGAGCAGAATGTTGCGCTTTCGCTCGCGCATTCTTCGTTTACTGTAATTGTACCATTCTGGTCCGTATGGAATGTATTCGCTGACGCGGTACCCTTCTTGTACCAAGCTTGGCTTGATGTCGTCTCTTATGCCCTTTAGTAGTTGGAATTCGAAGTCTCGTTTGTATTCCTTGGCGAGGGTTCTAGCCTTGTCGATGAGTTTTCCGTCATGCGTACCGATACCGAAATGGTCTCCATCCTCAAAGAGCATAGCCATGAGTTTCAGATAATTGGCTTCAACATCGCTTCTCTTCTTGTAGGCGACCTCTGTGTTCTCGGGGTAGGCGCCTTTCACCAGCCGGACCCTTCCTCCGCGAGAAATGAGGTCTTTGAGATCAGATTCGGTCCGTTTCATGTTTGCTTGCAAGCAAACGCCCAGGCGCGGGTGGCTGGGAAGAATTTCCAAATATGTCCTTATTGTAGCCTCGGTGTAGGGAGAATTCTCCATGTCTATCCAGACAAACTCGCCAAGGGCCTCGGCCTTTTCCAAGATTCGGAGGAGATTCGAACTGTACAGGGTAGGATTTGCGGCGAGCCCGATTTGGGACGGTTTTACAGAAATCGTGCCCTCGATCTTCTCTGACCGTATCCTATCCAAGAGTTTGAGGTATTCTTCGGTATAACTTTGAATTAGCTTCTCGTCCGGAGTGTGTTCGCCTAGCCGGTTGAGGATCGCCCTGAGTTGTCTGTTGTTCGCGTCATGGGCGACCTTGATCGCGTCCTCAAGCGAGTATCCTGCAATCCATCTCTTTGCGACCCGGTAGAGAAGTCTTTCAGTTAACCCTGGCATGAAGACACGACCTGATATTCTGCAAGCCTGGAACTGGATTGGCGAAACTTATCGGGGTTAAGGCTTTCACTTTTCTAGCCACTAGAGTATCGCCTCGAGAACCTCTAGGGCCATAGAGTATTCTTCTGGCCCGGACGCGTTTCTCGCAATCGATGGCAGGTCCTCTCTCCTGATTCCGTAGTCGCTTAATTTCTTGGCGAGCCCGAGGTCATTAACTAGCTCTTGGACTCGTTCGGCACCGCGCTGCGCCTGTTTGTCTTCGTTGAGCCCCTTTGAGTCCTGTCCTTCAGCTTTCGCGATCAATGCTAGCCTATCTGGATATTTCCGGGCTTGTTGTCTCATAACCTCAGCAAGCGTCAGGCATGACGTGATCCCGTGAGGTATGTTCCAAGTAGCTCCGATTATCCGGCCAATTGCGTGGCTCAATCCGGTCCCGACGCTTTGAACTCCAGCGAAGGACAACCATGCCGCGATCTGACATGCGAGGCGAGCCGACATTTCGGTGGGATTGTCGGTGGAGCGTTTGAGATTCTGGAAGAGTAGCGTGATGGATTCGAGTGCGAGAGTGTCGACGTATGGTTGGTGTATGGGCGAGTAGATGGATTCGACTGCGTGGTCGAGACTCCGGATTCCGGTACAACCCCATAGCCAGGTTGGCGTATCGATCGTGATTTTCGGGTCGAGGAAGATGAAGCGTGGAACGAGTCTTGGATCGCGCACCCCGGTTTTTCTCTTCGTGGTGTCATCTGTCATTCCTGCTGAGTGTGAGAATTCAGCGGCGGAGAGTGTAGTCGGGATAGCAAAGTGAGCAATTGAGGGTTTGGCGAAGTCTTCTGACAACTCTTTCACAACGACCTTTGTGGAGTCGATGGGGCTTCCGCCTCCGAGGCTGATCAGAGAATCCGCTCTCGTCTCTTTCGCCGCGCCGATTGCTCGCTTTATCTCGCTAATCGGAGCGTGCTGTTTGACGCCTGAGAAGATGCCTGCGAACTTTCGTCCTGACGCTTTTTCAACTGTGTCTACTAGACTCGTCTTCTCCGCTATGGTCCGTCCTGTTATGACGAATGGGCGTCTTGACTTGATTCTATCAAGCTCTTCGGCTAGCCGTGAGATTGACCCTGGTCCGAAGTGGACCCTCTCGATGGGCAGGTAGGAATATTCGCCGCTGACGACTTGAACCTCGGACAAGAGCGTCAGCCGCGGATCTGGACCAGTGTCTACTTCTTGACTGGTGTCTGCCAGCTGAAGGGATAGTTTGGATCGTCAAGCTTCTCCGCGATCGAGGTTACTTTCAATGGCTTCTTCGTCTCGATCATTATTGCCAGTTCGTTCGTCGAGTCTTTTCCGATGCTCGCTTCCACAGCCCCTGGCTGGGGTCCGTGGTGTACTCCTCTCCGGTGTAGTGTGAAGGATCCTACTTCGATTCCTCGGCGGCTGCTGAAGTCTCCGCTTACGTAGTAGAGGACTTCGTCGCTGTCAATGTTGCTGTGGTTGTATGGGACTGGTATGGCTTGGGGGTGATAGTCGAGTTTTCGCGGAACGAAGGATAGCACGTCGAACCCTGGTGCTTCAAAGGTCTGATGGATCGGGGGCGGCTGGTGGACCCGACCGGTTAGGGGCTCGAAATCGTTGACGTTGAAGATCCATGGGTAGAGACAACCGTCCCATCCTACAACGTCGATAGGGTGGTAGTCGAAAACATAGGACATTAGCGAGTTGTCGATCTTGACCCGGACCTCAAACTCCCCGGAGTCGCTATGTGGGACAAGTTTCTCGGGTCGACGGAAGTCTCTGTCCGCGAACGGGGCCAGTTCTACAAGCTGGCCGTAATCGTTTCTGTATCGCTTGGGAATCTCTATGGGCCCCGCGGACTCGGTCACCATGAACCGATTGTCTTTTCCCTCCAGGCTTATTCTGTAGGTGGTCCCTCGGGGGACGATGACGAAGTCTCCCTCGTGGAAGGGTAGGATTCCAAAGACAGATTCCAAGGTTCCCTTTCCTTCGTGGATGAAGTATAGCTCGTCTCCTTGGGCGTTTCTGAAGAACCAGTCCATGCCGTGGGAGGGTCGGACTGTTGAGACGAACACGTCATCATTGTAGAAGAGAGGTTGGCGTCCTTCAACCGGATCCTTTGCCAGTTCGGTGTTTTTGGTGCGGACGTGGTGATGCCGGTGGAGGTCAGGTTGCCATCGCGTTATCGCGAGCTCCCTGAGCTTCTTGATATGGGACACTTTTGTCGGGGGATTGATGTGGTAGAGAGTTGAGTAGACCCCAGAGAATGCTTCGGTCCCGAAAACCTCTTCCTGGTACAACGAGCCGTCAGGCTTCCGGAACTGTGTATGCCTCTTGGGGGGAAGTTTGCCGAGGCTGTAATAACTGGGCAATTCGCTCACTCTGACGTTTTCTCGGGGCGTATAACTTTGTTTCTCAACACTCCAAGTCTTTCTATCTCAAGCTCTACGATGTCTCCGGGTTTGAGCCAGGGATGCACCTCTGGTCCAAGTTCTAGAAGGGACCCTGTTCCGACGGTGCCGGATCCGAGCACTTCTCCCGGTTGGAGCTGAACCGATTGTGAGGCGCGTGCGATCATCTGTGGAAAGGTCCAGTGCATCTTGTCCATGTTTCCCGTTGACAATTGTTTCTTGTTGACTTTGGCAGTCATCTTGAGATTGAATTTGCCTGGCGTGGTCTTCCGGTCTTGTAGCTCGTCTGGGGTGACGAGCCATGGTCCGACCGAAGTGGCGAAGTCCTTTGCCTTAGCTGGGCCCAGGCCGACTTTCATCTCGCTCACCTGAACGTCCCGCGCGCTCCAATCGTTCATAATGGTGTAGCCTGCGATGTGGGCTCCGGCTTCCGATTCCGGTATGTCAATTCCACCCCGCCCGATTACACACGCAATCTCAAGCTCGTAGTCGAGAGTCTTAGTGTAAGATGGGTAGGGCACGTTGTCTTCTGGACCATAGATTACGTGAGGGTTTGAGTAGTAGAAGGCGGGAAACTCATACCACTCCGCTGGCATTGGAAGGCCTCGTCGGGCGCGGGCGGCCTTAACATGCTCTTCGAACGCGTAGAAATCTCGCAGGGTCGGGGGGTCTGGAACTGGAGCCTTGAGCCCCGCATCTTCAGTCCGGGTCATGAATCGGTGGACATGTTCTGGCGCTATTCTGTTGAATATACGCCACGATACAGATTGAAGGTCGTCTAGGACTTTCGGGCTCTTGGATAGGATCTGTTTGATAGTGACCGCGGTGGGTAGGCTTCGAACTGATCGTGGAGCTGGAATCTTCAGGCTTTCAGCTGTGCTGGCAACTCGATCGATGTCTAGTATCCATTCTCCCCACAGCAGCCCAGTACGAGTCTTCTTCGGGGTTTTCTTTGTGCCGTAGGCGACCAGTTTCATCTGAGGCTAGAGGTTTCCCCGTTTCGCCTGTTCCGCTTCTATGGATTGGAACAGGGCCTTGAAGTTGCCTTTTCCAAACGATTCGCTCCCCTTCCTCTGGATAAGCTCGAAGAACAACGTTGGCCGGTCTTGGAGGGGTTTGGTGAATATCTGGAGCATGTAGCCCTTCTCATCCTTGTCCACCAGTATGCCAAGACGTTTTAGATCATCTATCCTCTCCGAGATTCCTCCGACGCGTTTAGGAAGCTCAGCATAGTAGCTGTCGGGTGTGCGCAGGAACTCTATTCCCCGCTCGGCCAATCTTGCGACTGTCCCGACGAGGTCTTCGGTGGAGATGGCGAGGTGTTGAACTCCAGCGCCCTTGAAGTAATCTAGATATTCTTGTATCTGCGATTTTCTCTTTCCCGCGGCCGGCTCGTTAATCGGAAACTTAACCGTCCCACTGGGATTGCGCATGACCTTGGAGCGGAGGGCCGAGTATTCGGTGCTGATGTCCTTATCGTCGAAGCTGATGAGCTGAGTGAACCCGAAGACGTTGCCGTAGAACTCTACCCAGTAATCCATCTTTCCCTCTTCCACGTTGGCGACCACATGGTCAACGTGTTTCAGGCCTACAGACTCCTCTTTTCCCGGGAATGGTGTGTATCCTGGGGCGAATATTCCACGATAATCGTGCCGCTCAATGAACGTATGCACAGTATCGCCGTAGGCTGCGATTGCGGCGCCTCGGATGGTGCCATGATCGTCCTTTAGGATTTTAGGAGCTTGTATTCCCTTGGCGCCGCGCCGAAGGGCTTCTTTGTATGTCCAGTCAACATCCTTCACTCGCATAGCAACGTCGGCTACACCGTCTCCGTGGGTGATTACGTACCTGGAGATCGGATGGTCTGGAACCAGAGAGGAGGTTAGTAGAAGTCTGATATCACCTTGCTGCATCAGATAGGAGGTCTTGTCTTTGACTCCCGTCTCAGGACCACTATAGGCGACGGGTGTGAAGCCGAAACCGTTCTTGTAAAAGTAGCTGGCCTGTTTCGCGTTTCCAACGTAGAGCTCAACATAGTCTATTCCTTCTATAGGCAACGCGTCGTTCTTCAATTTTGGATCGACGGGGTTGTTCTACGTTGAACCTTTTAACCTATTTCTCAACGTCCGAGATGGTGGTTACGAGATCGACAGTAGGTTAGAGAAGATTATCGGAGAAGAAGCCGAGAACAAGCTTCTCCACCTCGTTAGGCGCGTCCTCGGGGACGAAGTGCCCTGCCTTCACCTGAGTCAACTTTGCATTCGGAATCATCTTGGTCACTCTTTCAGCATAGGTCGGAGCTGATTTTCCTGTTCCCCAGATCACCAGGGTTGGAATTTTCAGCCGAGGAAGACCCTGCTCTATCTCCTTCATAGGTTTGAAGCTCGGGTGCGTGGGCGAGTCCGGGAACATTCTAGGGAAGGCTTGGTAGGCTTTCTTCGCTTCGTCGTCCGGGAAAGGCGCCCAATAGGCTTCCATGGTACTCTCCGTGATGTTCTCGGGATTGATTGATGATTCTTTGATGATTGTAGGAGTGATTTTCGCAGCCACCTGAGGAGGGAGACGATAGTCTGATGTCAGGAAAGTGTTCATGATGACTAGACCCGCAACATTTTGCGGGTGTCGTATCACGTACTGCATTGCGAGGGGTCCTCCCCAGTCGTGCAGGATCATGATTACGTTTCTGAGCCCTAGGGATTCGATGTAGCTGGAAACTATTCTTGCGTGGTGTGGAAAGTCGTGGAGGTCCGGGTTTGGCTTGTCTGACTTTCCGAAACCCATTAGATCGAATGCGAGAGCTCGGTGACCGGACCCTGTGATGGCGGGGACGAGCCGCCTCCACATGTAAGACCAGGCTGGGTTGCCGTGAACCATTACAACCGGGCGGGTGCCGGAGCCCTCGTCCACGTAGTGGATTGCTAGCCCGTCTAGGTGAACCCATCTCTCCGGGAAGGGCCATTCTTCGAAGTATGGCCAGCCTTGTCGGATCATCTACAAGCCTCTCTCGTAAACAGCCTGTTCGGTGACGAGATGCGCCGCCCTGTTGCGATATAGGGATTTAGTAGCCTCAGACTCTTCATTCAGGTATCGAGTTTCTGACGCTCAATATCGATTCTTTGAACGTTTCACAACTCGTTGCGAGTTCTTCCCAGATTGGAGTTTTTGTTCTGTACAGAATGGGAGAAACCGTAATATTCCGTCGCCGCCGCAACATCGCTCGAGCGAAGAGAGCATGGACTGGGGAATGAAAAACCGGCTTTCAAGAATAATCAAGCCTGAGACGGGTCGAACAGTGATGCTTGCAGTGGACCACGGATACTTCATGGGTCCCACCCACAGGCTGGAGGAGCCTCGGAAAACGATCGAGCCTCTTCTGGTCTATTCTGACGCGATAATGTGCACCCGTGGAGTGCTTAGGACTTCTATTAATCCAGGATCCAACGTGCCGATTGTCCTCCGAGTTTCAGGCGGGGCTAGCATCATTGGAGACTCTCTGACTAACGAGGCGATTACGACATCTGTTCGCGACGCCGTCCGGTTGAACGTCGCGGCGATGGCCCTATCGATCTTCGTCGGTAGTGCACACGAGCATCAGACACTGACGAACCTTGGCAGGCTGGTGAATGAGGGAGAGGAACATGGGATTCCAGTTCTAGCAGTTACTGCGGTGGGGAAGGAGTTGGAGAAGCGTGATGCGCGCTATCTTGCGTTGGCTTGCAGAGTCGCGGCGGAGATAGGGGCCCATTTTGTCAAGACATACTTCTGCAACGATTTCGGAAAAGTTGTGAAGGGCTGTCCAGCGCCTTTGGTTGTAGCCGGAGGACCTAAACTTGAGACAGAACTCGATGCGTTTCAGCTCGCCCATGACGCGATCCAAGAGGGAGCTGTGGGCGTGGACATGGGTCGGAACATCTGGCAATCGGAGCACCCGGTGCCAATGATGAAGGCGATTCGAGAGATAGTTCATGGAGGCGTGACTGTGGGGGAGGCCCAGGAGGTCTACAACCGGTCGAAGAATACGAAGGAGCAGGTAATCCTTAGACCGACCGCTGCACGATAGTCGTCCGGGAGAGAATATCGATTACGAGGAAATTGTTCTGGGAAGAACCTTATTCCAAGGAATTCGTTGCAAAGGTAGTTGCCGTCGAGGGGCAAGACGTTGTTCTGGACCAGACATTGTTTTATCCGCGCGGTGGCGGTGTACCCTGCGACACTGGTACTCTCAACGGCTCGAAGGTCCAAGGGACAACAAAAGCTGACGACAAAATACTCCACACGCTAGACGCGCCCGGGTCCCTGAAGGCCGGAGACAAGGTGATTGGACGTGTTGACTGGGAGAGGAGACATCGACTGATGAAGATGCATACTGCAGGCCACCTTCTCAGCTCGTTATTCTATTCAAAGGCCAACTGTCGAATAACGGGAAACCAGATTGACGTCGATCGGTCGAGGATGGACTTTGATCTGGAATCGTTCGACCGGAGCCAGATCGAGGGATACGTGGCCGAAGCGAACGAGCTGATAAGAAAGGATGCGCCGGTAAAGACATACTTTCTAGGCCGGGAGGAGGCGCTGAAGCTGCCGGATATGGTAAAGCTCGCAGAGGCCGCACCACCAGCGGAGGCGAAGCTTAGAATAGTGGAAATCGAAGGTATTGACCGTCAAGCCGACGGAGGGCTACATGTGTCCCATCTCAAAGAGATTGGACAGATCCAGCTGCTCAAGCTGGAGATCAAGGGAAAGACGAACAGACGGTTGTATTACGACCTTATCGAGAAGGGTCCGACCAGTTCTCCCGATTCTGCTCAAGCCCGTCCCACGCTCGCAACCTAGCCAGGATCTCAAGCTCTATCTGAACCGATTAGCTCGTCGACAATTCGGCTCGATTTTACCATTCTTCACGATGGATGAAATCCTTCAGGGATCGCCTACCACGTTTCAACGAGGGGGACAGAATATCTTTGCCGAGGTCTGGATAGCCTAGAGAAAGGACCCCTACGGGCTCGTAGTGTTCGGGAATACCTAGCTCCTTTCTCAGAAGGCCTGGATTGAAGATCCCAACGCTACCCGCAAACGAAGCGGCCAATCCCTCGTTTACAGCTGCTAAGAATATTAGCATGCAACTGCAACCAACATCGAAGTACCAGAACGGGATTGGCCAGTCGATCTCCTTTCCACCCGAGCGGATCTTGTCCGGTTCACGGTAACGGTCGTGAACGATCTTCTCGCTGACGCATGGAATCAATAGGACCGGTGCGTCGCTTCTTAGATCTCTTAGCTTCCTCACCTTCTCGCGTTTTTCTTTGTTGGTGATGACTACGTAAGTGACCTCTTGGCTGTAGCCGGCACTAGGATAGTGCTGGGCGAGTGAGAGAATTCGCTTAAGCTTCTCTCGGGGTACGGGGTTTGGTTTGAAGGCCCGGATCATTCTACGTGCTAGTACAGTTCTCGTAAAGTCCATGTTGGTTGAGCTTTCCTTGGACCTCCTCAAAAAGCATGTATTGAGCTGTCGCGGGTTTTTATCCGGCCTCTCTCTGATCCCTTGACAAACTACTTGCTGGTGTTCCTGCGCGCTTGCAATCTAGGATTGGTTGTCCATGATAAGATTCGATAACGCTGGAAAGCGTTTCGGTAGTCTTGATGCTGTCAAGGATTTCTCGATTACCATCAAGGATGGGGAGATTCTGGGGCTTCTTGGTCCGAATGGTGCTGGAAAGACTACTTTGATGCTTATGATGGGAACGGTCTATCGTCCAACTAGCGGTACAATCTCTGTGAACGGATACGATGTTGTGAAGCAGCCTAACGAGGTTAGGAAACTCATTGGAATCGCGTTCCAGGACCCGCGGGTTGATGGCATTCTTAGCGCGTCTGATGTGTTGAACTGGCATCTCAAAATGACTACGATGTTCGATAAGGTCGAGCGTCGACGGAGAGTTGAGGATGTTCTGAAATCTCTCGATCTTTGGGAGGCGCGCAAGAAACGGACCTGGTTGATGAGTGGGGGTATGAAGAAGAAGGTTGAGGACGCTAAGATTCTGGTTCAACGTCCGAGCATAGCCGTGTTCGACGAGCCCACAGCGTTCTTAGACGTTCCCAGCAGGTTGTTGGTCTGGAAGATGATACGCCAGCTAAGAGATGACGGATCAACTGTCATCGTGGCAACCAACATGATGGACGAAGCTGAACGCCTATCCGAGAGAGTCGCCATTGTCAACAAGGGCAAGCTAGTCGCGAGCGAGACCCCGGAGCAGCTGAAGGGTACTGTAAAGGGCGGCGAGGTGCTAGAGCTCACACTGAACGACGGCTCCGAATTCAAGCCTGATCTATTGAGAGAATTCCCAGAGGTCCACGATGTAAAGCAACAAGACAACAAGATCATGGTCTTCCTCAATTCGGGTACGCTTCTTCTTCCCAAGATAGTTGACACACTAAGCAGTCAAGGGTTCAAGATCGAAAGTGTCCGGCTGAAGGAGGTTAGTCTGGAAGATGTCTTCCTTACCTACACTGGCCAGCGACTTGAGTAGCCCGCCCTTAGCTAAGGAATCGTCGACTCGTCTCGTATTTCAGATGGCTCTGCGAGACGTGTCGGTCCTTTTCAGGACGCCCTGGATAATCATCACTCGAGGCCTGGCATTCGTCATCCAACTTTTCGTCTTCGCGTACCTCATAAGCGGATTGATCCACGTTCCAGGCCTCAACTTCTTCCAATACTACGCGGTTGGAAGCGTCGTGGCAACGATTGCCTCCATATCCTTCGTCATCGGCTACGATATCTTCGAAGAGGCCGAAGAGGGAGTACTCGATTACCTGCTCACCCTCCCGATCTCAAGACGACAGTTCATCATCGGTCGAGCACTAGGAGGAGCACTGAGAGCAATAATCTACATCATTCCAATGTTCCTCGTAGTCGCCTTCATCGAGGGATTCGCACAACCACTCTCGATCATCTCGGCTCTACTCTCGCTCTTCCTCTTGGCCTTCGGCGTTACAGGTATGTCGATAACTGTCGCTGTGAGCGTGAAGAGCGCCAACAGATTCGATGTAGTTCTCGCTCTTCTTGAACTCGCGGTCTCACGGGGAAGCACTGCACTCTACCCGATCGCTTTCATGCCGCTCTATGTTTCGATTTTCGCGCCGTTCTCGCCAGTTTCGTTTGCTGCTGATAGTGCACGTGCATCTCTGGTAGGGTTCAGTCTCGACCTGCCTGCGATTGCGGGCCTTGTCGCGTTCGTTGTCATTTTCCTAGGCTTGGGGGCCGCGTTTTATTTCCGCCGTCTTGAGGGAGGAATCTATTCATGAGCACGCGTCTAATCCCGTTAATCATTGAGAGAGATGTACGGGTCCTCTTCTCCGACGCGTTCCTCGTCGCCATAATGTTCGCAAACTTTGCGATCGACCTGTTTGTGACGGCTGCAACCTTCGGTCGACTGGTTACAGGCCAAGGCGCGAACTATTTTCTCTTCATCGCACCGGGTTCGAATCTCATAACGGCCATGGTCGCCGCCTTCCAGTCAGGCAGAGATGTCTGGCGGGAAAAGTACATCAAAGACCTGACCTCATACCTCCTGACTCTTCCGGTGCAGAGGCCAGTTCTCGCCTTCTCAAGGGTTCTCGGCGGAGTTGTCAGGAGCGTAATCGCAACCTTCCCGGGGACGCTCGTCATATGCTACCTCTACGGAATACTCTTCACTTCCAAAGTCTTAGTCGCCTACCTGACAGTAGGCCTCTTTTCTCTGGGAATAGTCGGCCTTTCCATGGCTGTTTCCGCGTTCTCTTCAAGCATAGAAATGTGGGTCACAATCCGGAGCGTGATCCAGCTGTACCTGTCGTTTCTCAGCACCTTGTTCTATTCCGTAAGTGTGTTTCCAAGCATTCTGGCCCCGATTGTATCTTCAAACCCCATGACATGGGCTATACAGGCATTCCGGCAACTATCGCCAATTTCATTTGCACAAGTTCCCGCAGGCGATTCTCTAGGATCGATTTCGATCCTTGCAGGACCCTCGCTGGCCTTTGCATTGCTCGGAACAATCTGCTACATCTGGTACGCGAAGCTTTAGCCGCCTAAGGCTAACCTGCAGTTCAATACGAGTTACCTCCAGAAATCGTCAAGAGGCTGGAAAGTCTCTGTTTCGTAAGCGACAAGAAAGACCTTCAGAAAAAATACCTACGAGCACTGAAATGGTTCAACCGAGTAATGACAGAAATTACGCGCTCAAACACGCGTCCACCATCGTTGGCATTGAGCATTTTGAAAGTTTGCGGTTTGAGCCACAAGCCCCTTTAATTTCAACTCGGCTATCATGCAAGCTAGCCATGATAGGATTCATAGACAGCTTGCTTCCGTGGACCGCCGCAACTCTCATTCCAGCTTTTGTTGGGCTGTTCATCATAGTGTTGGCGGGAAATGTCTTGAAGGCGAAGCACCTAGCCGCCTTTTCACTGGGCATCTTTCTTTGGTTTTTCGTCGACACCATACGGGGCGCAGCAAGTCTTGATGTAATTGATGCGTTCTCAGCGAGCTTGGTTCAGATTGGAACGGTTGGACTCTTCGTCCTAGGCCTGATTGTGTTCTTTTCATTTGATCGCAATAGGAACGTTTTCTCTCCTCTGTTGGCGAATGGAAAGTACGGACTGGCGATACCTCTGCTAGTAGCCGTATCGGTTGGGATTCATGGACTGGGCGAGGGCGCGGCCTTCGGCGCCCTGGCCTCCCAGACGACTAGTGCAAACTTGCTTGACTCGTTCGCCGGGCCTACCGGGGGAGGGGTGAACGCCGTGGTATCATACGTATTGCACAAAGCGCTTGAACCAATGATGATAGGTGCATGCTATTGCATATACTCCACGGAGCAAGGTAAGAGCAGTGCAGGCCGCCTTAAGGATCTTCTCCTGCTGACTATCACGTTCGCGATTCCCTCGCTAGTTGGCGCTGCCAGCGGCTATTACTTGACGTACAACACCACCTATTTCTACGCGCTTGGGACCGGAGCATCAATCTACGCTGCTGTAAGACTCGCCGGACCCTTGTATGACAATACGCAACCAACAAGCTCGAAGGAGTCGATCAAGATGGCCTTCTTGATTGCCCTTGGTGTTCTAGTCATCTATTTCGCGGCTCTATTCCATTCAGGCTAGAATTAGACCGCTATCGCGATTCTCGCGTCGACTCAGAGCGGCGTGAGTTCGATGGAGGTGTCGGGTTTCAAGCCTATCCGAACTGAGGCGCTAATTTCTCTGTCTACCTCTGAACTTTGTCAAGCCTATCGGACCACGAGGAGCCTGACGGTTTTTAGCTTCTTCTCTTTCTGGAAAGCACTAGTCATTGAAGCGACTTTCCTCCCTTCCCCCTCTAGGAGAAAAAGTTCGAAGCAGTTGTTTTGGCCCATCTTGTTGTGAATGTGAGTTCGCACAATGTCATCGTAGGCATGCTTCAATCGAGTGATTGGCTCTTCATTTGACTCATCGTGTGTAACTACAAGAATTGCAGCTACTCGGCCGGCGAGTGACGCTTTCTCTCTGGAGTCGGAAAGCAGGAGGCGTATTGCGGCTCTGACTATATCGGATCTTCCGGCGTATCCTTGGGATTCCTGGATCGCAGTCATCGACTCGATTAGTTCGTCAGGAAGGGAGACGCTAACGATTGGCATCTGCTCGTCCTCGCACTGTTAATAACCTTCAACTTCTCACTTATATCAGTCTTATTAAATTCTGGAAAATACTTAATAATTCCCATCTCAAGTCTCGACCACCGTGACCGCTTTCATCCCTGAATGGATAGTTCTCCTCCTAGGGTCGCTAGGGCTTGGAATGCTGCACGGGGTGATCCCTGACGAACACACGTGGCCCATCACCTTTAGCTATTCTGTAGGCTCGGCGACCGGGCGGGGCGGCATGCTCTCAGGATTATTTTTCGCCTCAGCTTTCACGGCTCAACGGGCGATCATGGCTCAACTCGTCTACTTCGCGCTCGCCAGCTACCTCGCCTTCGATGAAGGCTTGAACTCGGTGGTCTATTTGGCCGTCGGGGTCGCCATGTCAATCGCAGGATATCTAATCCTGTCCAACAGATTGCCATCCTGGCATCCTTTAGCCCATTTCTTGCGAACTCGTGGTCGGACACACTATGACGAGAAGGGTGCCTCAAGACGAGTCCCGACACACTGGTGTGTGATCCATGGGTTCATCGCAGGATTCGGTGTCGACACGGGTCTATTCACTACATTCGTCTACTTAGTCGCTGTTCCAGCGATGCCGGCATCATACCTGGGGTTCGCTCCTGGAGCCGCCTTTGGGTTGGGAACGCTAGCTGTGCTATTGGCAATCGGTTCGGTGTTCGGTGGTGTCCTCCAGATCGCCAAGAAATGGGGTCCTGAACGCGTTCAGCTCTTCGGCACAAGAGTTGGAGCACGAAGCTTGTTTTACGGTGGAATAATATTCGTCATCGCGGGAATACTCTTCCGAACTGGTCTACAAGACGCGATTCCCCTAGACTTCGGGAATCTGATCGTCCTCGCATTCATGATAGGAGTAATCGTCCCCGTAATGATCGTTACCTGGAAAGAAGTTAGGCAAGAGCCTAGAGAAGGAGAGCTCAAGGTTCAACCAGCAAGTCATTCTTGAAGACTTCATGTCGCTCGCTTCTGAAAGATGTTTTGGTTCCCACCTCGAGCCGTTCTGTGCTTTTTAATACGACGTTGTGGTCGTTGACTATGGAACAGTAGAGATAGTGGGTGTCCCCCAACGTCTCGATGGATTCGACAACCCAGCCCATGACAAAACGGAATCGGGTCGTTTGAACCGCGTCTTGACCGCTAGGCTAGGATGTATGAACGAATGGGAACCGAAATTTTTGACGGGTCTGTCGCGCGAGCTAAAGGCTGAAGACGCTTGACAGGATTCCCGATTCCAGTCCAAACCGAATACAAGCAGATCGGAGCCTACGGGGCGATTGGTAATACGAGGACCGTGGCACTTGTGGGCTATGATGGATCGATTGATTGGTGTTGTATGCCAAGATTCGACTCGCCCAGTGTATTTGCGGCTATACTCGACAGACGCATTGGAGGCAGCTGGTCCCTCGCGCCTGTCAAGAAAGGCCAAGCCTCGCAGAGCTATGTGAAAAATACCAACATTCTCGTCACCGAGTTCGATGTCAACGGTTCGAGAGTCGTCGCTACAGATTTCATGCCCTGCTCCAATTCTCGAGAAGCATGGGCCACCCCGCCAGAGATTCATAGAATCTTGTACTGTGTCGAAGGAAGGATGAAGCTTCGGCTAAACCTCAAGCCGCGCTTCAACTACGGGCTCGTCCAGCCTGTCGTAAAGATGGATGGGAGGAACGCCTCGTTCATGGGTCCGCGAGACGAGATAGTCCTCGCATCTAGCCTCAAGCTCAAGCCTCCCCTCAAAGGCGGTCTCTCGAGAGACTTCGAGATGTTCCAAGGGGATCGAGAGGTCTTCGTTCTGAGCTATGGAGAAGCCGAGCCCCGTCAGGTGGAGGAATACAACAGCACCGAACAATTGAGATACACGGAGATTTTCTGGAAATCCTGGGTCCGAAAGCTACGGTACAAAGGCAGATGGCGCAGGGAAGTCATACGGTCCGCGTTGACTTTGAAGCTCTTGATATATTCGCCCACAGGAGCGATTGTCGCTGCTCCCACAACGTCTCTGCCCGAGGCTTCTGGTCAGGGCATGAACTGGGACTACCGTTTCTCTTGGCTCCGTGACTCTGCTCACTCACTCTGGGCTTTCCGTCTCCTTGGCGACATTAGCGAGGCAGAGAGATATCTTCGCTGGCTGATCGAGACAGATCCCGCCTTGGACCTCAATCTTAACCTGATGTATACCATTCAGGGCCAGCCTGTCAATGAAGAGAGAACCTTGTCACGGCTGGAGGGCTATCGAGGCAACAAGCCGGTGAGGGTAGGTAACGCCGCCGCACAACAATTCCAGATGGACGCGTACGCGTACATGCTAGACGCCCTCTACTTCTCGACGAGACATGGAGTAACAGTCACCCGTGACATGTACTATCGTTTCGTCAAGCCTCTGGCCAGCTTCATCGTTGAGAACTGGCGGCTGCCTGGAAACGGAATCTGGGAGATTCGAGGCAAGAAACGACACTATGTTGAGACCAAGGCTTGGTGCTACGCCGGACTGGATAGAGCAGTCGCGATAGCCAAGGCTTCCAACCATAACGAGGATACACCAGAGTGGCGAACCGCGATGAGAGAGATAAAACGGGAAGTCCTCAACAAGGGCTGGTCAAGCCAGAAGAAAGCATTTCGGATGCACTATGAAAGTGACGATCTCGACTCAGCCAATCTAATGATGCCCCTAATGGGATTTCTCGATCCCAGAGACAAAAGAATTGTCAACACTGTTGACGCGATCATTAGGGAACTTGCACGGTATTCGATGCTTTATCGCTACAGACTTAGACGGGGACGAAAGAACAAGGAAGGAGCATTCATAGTCTGCAGCTTCTGGCTGGTGGCCTGTCTCGCAAAGATCGGCCGTACCGAGGAGGCCCTACGGATCTTCAAGGACCTAATTGCCTACTCTAACCATCTGGGTTTGTACTCGGAGGAGATTAATCCGGAGAATCTGGAGTTGATGGGAAATTTTCCGCAGGCCTTCAGTCACATGGGGCTCATAATGGCAGCCTACGAACTAGACCAAGCGATAGACAGGAGAGAATGAATCCATCGCCGAATAAGATAGTTTTGCTCAATTGTCTGGAAGAAAAAGTCACCAGTCTGAACGCCACTGAATGTTGAATGTGCCTCCATTGTAGACTAGCGGTGTTAGCGGGATATCAGCGACCTGACTCGCGGGGACCTCGTACGAGAGGCTGCCAGAGACCTCCGTCTGGTTCGAAAGGACTTGAGGTGTTAGCGGCTTCGCAAGACGTGAGATTGCGTCCAAAGCGGCAGGGTACTTGACGCCATTGATGAGTAGATCGAACTGGGATGGACCTACTTGGAAGCTCTGGTAACCGCAGTTCATTATCGTTAGGGAGAAGTCGACGAATACAGATCCAGACTGGGGAACCCCTACGTTTGTATCGTTTGTGCTGGTCAGGGTGTGCGCTATATCGATTTCTTGGGTCTGCTCAGGTGGGATTGTACTAGTCTGAGGGAGAAAGCGAGGAAGCCAAAAGGGAATGCTCGCGACGAGCGCGCAACAGAGCAGTATGACCCCGGCTACGAGGTACTTCTTTCTTCGGCGTGAAACGCGAGCCTTGTAAGACTTTTCCGACCTCGGCCTATTCTGGCTCATGCCGATAAAGAATAATGGTCTTTCCTTCTGATAAATCTACACCCCTGCTCTCTCGGAGGTCTGAACGGAAGAAGCGAATCCAGAGGGGCCCGTATGCTTAGCCCTAGGAGAATTCCAATCTCTCTACGACGAGGTCTGGAAGGTCCGCTCTCCTTGATAGACCTCGTAGAACATTACCTCGAAGTAATGGTACTCTCTTGGTACCCTTCCTTCTTCAGGAAGATGGCATGTCCCAGAACCCTTCCATTTTGCACTGGAGAACGTTCCTGGTGCGGGGGGTGGGATTCGAACCCACGAAGGCCTACGCCACGGGATAGCACACCCGCGTTTGGCTAGGGCATCAATCATTCTGATGCCTTTGCCGTATTGGGTCTTGAGTGTAGCGCGCGCGTGCTAGGCGCGACCCGCCCATTTGGTCAGATGTTTGACCTGACTCTGGTACCCCCGCTCGGAAGCCACTCGTTATCCTTCTCAAATATGCCTTAAGGCGCATCATCATCGTCCCGACTGGTTGCCAAAGGGTCTCAATCGCCCATCTCACTTCGGAGTCGCCCCAAAGATATTATTGCTCGGATTCAATTCCCGCCCTAAGCAGGACGCTCTCGATGTCTCAGACCCAGACCCGCAAGCAGAAGATTCTAGGAGACGTCAAGAGAAAACGACGTCAGAGAGCGATTACTTCCGTTACTATCGCGGTGATTCTGATTGCGATAGTCGTGGCGGCCGTTATCTTCTTGCGCCCACCGCCGAACGTGGTACCGCTTCCGGATTATCTGAGTCATTGCGTCCTCGGAGGCATCTACCACTCGCATCCCAACTTGACGATTACGATAAACGGGGCTAACGTGCCGGTGCCGTTGAACACGTATGATTCTGGTTGTGCACAGCCTATCCATACCCATAATGAACCTGGCGTACTTCATATTGAAACAGACCAAGATCGAAACTACAAGCTAAGTGACTGGTTCCTGCTATGGGGTCATTTTCTGAACAATGCCAACTATGCAATCTTCAACTCTAACCAGATATTCACAAACAAGATTGACGCTACTCACCACATCACAATGACGGTAAACGGTGTCAATGATACCAGCTTTCAAGATCACACGTTTCCACGGAACGCTGCGCCCACGGGGGGAACCGGGGGCGTTGGTCTATGCTCCGTCGCACAGAATCAACCTTGTGTGGAAGACAATATCGTAATAACTTACGGGTAGGCCGGCCCGGTTTTCGAGTATCACCTACGCTCCAGCGAGCAATAAACCCATAGAAGGGAACCAAGTGAAGTATCTTGGCCGGCCTGGCAGATCGATATTGCTTTCGAGCTGGGCCTAAGCTCTGAAGGTATTGTCGATGGCTCTATTACCGAGTCCCCCGTAATTCCTAGGACTCCATATATCAGGATTGGACCTCGTGGTATTATTGAGAACCAGTGAGATCATAATCGTTGCTCTTGTAGCCGCGGCTCTAGCAACTGGAGGAGTCCTCGCTGTCGTGTTCACACCTCCCCCGTCTCCTTGCTCAGGGGTGACTGGAGCGATCCGCTCATTCACGATCATTGCAGACTCAACTGGTTACAACATGAGTCAGTATCAGACAGGGCCTTGGCCCATTGTTACCGTTCAACGCTGTGATCATGTCGTTTTCAACGTGATCAATAATGCCACGGAATCTCACGGCTTCGCTGTCGCTTATTACTCCAACGCAGGTTTAGAACTAGTAGGAGGAGCACACCTGAAACTAGAGTTTCAAGCTATAAAGGCTGGACAGTTCAAGCTGTATTGCACTATTCCATGCTCGGTCCACAACCTAATGCTGAACGGTCTCTTGACCGTAACCTAAGCATCGTAGTTGAGATCCTACCTTGCATGTATCATACACGATCGCGCCGATCCTTATCCTGACAATTCTACTTTCATGGAGTGGAATTCCGAGTATGCCTCCGCTTACTGTCGACTCAACGTTCGCGATTCAGACCAGCCCTCAAGAATACGTTACCCTTCTGCCAAAGGTCCTGGGTTCGACTACTAGCCCTTTCATCATCTATCCAACAGACACGACAATATGGGTTGCAGGTGTATCCACCCCTCCGAACCCTACGGGATCACAGATCAGACAGTTCTTCATCGACGGAACTTCTAAAGCAGTTCTGAATCTGACAAATGTCATAGTTAGCTCGATTGTGGCCGATCTTGCAGATCCTTCAGGCAGGCTTTGGTTTACCGAAAACTCGACACTCTCATTCTATGACTCGACTCAGGTGAAGGAGACGAAAGCGATTACTTTTCCAAACGAGAGCATACAATACCTGACTCGCGATCCTCAGGGTCGAATATGGATTTCGATGGCTAGTTCGTCAGGAACGAGCAGCATCGCGGTATACGACCCTGTTAGCCATACAAATCAAACCTATACCGTTCCAACCAGTGGAGCAATCATTCAGGGCATTACCGTAGCCCCGGGAAACACGATATGGTTTGCTGAAGCTGGCTCTAAGAAGATTGGACGTCTTGTTCCGGGGGTCCCATCGGTCTTCAGCGAGTTTTCTCCTCCAGCATCGATTAGTCTAGCAGCACCTGTTCAAGTGGCAGTTGATCCATCTGGTAATGTCTGGTTTACTGATCATGGTAGCAACCAGTTTGGAGTCTTCGACCCTCAAGCTTCAACATGGAAGGTGTTTCCAATCGGTTACTGTTTAGATAACTGCATTTCCGGTCTTCCCAACGCCATCTTTCTCGATGCCAAAAACATGATATGGTTCTCGGAACACATTGCCGGACGGATTGCGCGTTATGACCCATCTACCGGCGTTCTTACCGAGTATTCGGTTCCAGGAAGTAATGCCCCATACACATGGTGGGCGATGCCCGGCCCTAAGAATCTCGTATGGTTTGTCGCCTTAGGTCTCGGCCAAATAGGTTACGTCAACTCCAGTATACCAGTAGTCACTGGCCTCAGTAGTGGCATATCCGAGTTAACTGTTCAGCGAGGCAGCTATCAGCGAGTACCGATAACCGTTAGCTCGGCAAGCCAAGAAAAATTCTCCCTCAATTCCTCCGAAGTGACCCAAGACGCGCCGCCTTTCAATCCTCCACAAATTTACAGCTCTTCCCAATCGGATGTTGTTCCCGGAGAAAATCCGTACTCGACCAGCATTATGATTTTTGCGGCTTGGAACGCTACGTTAGGGCGGCGGTACGTGGCGTTGACCGCTTTCAACTCAAAAGTGAGCCTCAACGTATTCATGAGAGTTAATGTCGTCGACTCGTCAATCTCGTACCTCGCCGTCGGATCTGTGTCGATGATAATGCTTGGTAGCCTCATCATTTTTGTGAGACGACCGAGGAAGAGGCCGAGTGCAAAATTTGGAGAACGGGCGAAAAGGTAGAGTCTTACAGAAGCTCTATTTCGATGAAAACGTCGTCCGGTGCTCTTATTCTCATTAATCTCTTCAAGAATCGTTCGTTCGGGTCAACATCAATTAGGCGTTTGTGAATTCTCATCTCCCACTTATCGAAAGTATGAGTTCCTTGTCCCGCCGGAGATTTTCTTGATGGGACGATTAGCTTCTTAGTCGGGAGAGGAATTGGCCCTTTCAGCTTCACACCCGTCTTATCCGCTATGTCTCTGATCTCGGTGCAGATGGTGTTGATGTCCTGGGGGTCCGTGCTGGACAAACGAATTCTAGCTTTGGAAACCAACCCAAGATACCTTCATTGTAGCGAAGAGTTAGCGCGGGTCCGGTGCGGTTAAAAACCTTGGTGTAAACTCTAGGTGAAAACCCAGACCCTGAAGTCATATGCTCCTTGAATATCGAACAACATTCAGGATGATTCGAACAGGAAAGAAGAATGCACAGACACTGTTGGGTCCTATGTTATCCTTGGACAGTTAATGCGGTGTTGAACTAGCCTTTTGTAAGGATCTCTTTGACCACACCGACGCCGACGGTGCTGCCCATGTCCCTGATGGCAAACCTTCCAAGCTCAGGAATGTCAGAGAACGCCTCCAAGACCATGTTGTGCAAGGGCTTCATCTTAACTAGGGCGCTATCCCCGACCTTGAGGAAGCTAGGCTTCTCCTCGACAACCTGGCCTGTCCGTGGGTCGATCTTCTTGATAAGTTCCTCGAACGTCACACCGACCGTCGCGGTATGCGCGTGCAACACTGGCGTGTATCCTGCGGCAATGGCTGTCGGGTGGTAGATGATTATGATCTGTCCGATGAACTCTTTGGCGATCGTCGGCGGCTTGTCGGTGTGGCCCATGACCTCTCCCCGTCCGATCTCGTTCTTTGCAACGCCTCGGATGTTGAAGCCGATGTTGTCTCCAGGCTCAGCCTTCGTCATCCGAACGTGATGGGTCTCGATCGATTTTACCTCGCCGAGTTTCCCTGAGGGATTGAAGATGACCTTGTCACCATCCTTCACAACACCTGTCTCGACACGTCCCACCGGGACAGTTCCAACACCAGTGATCGTGTACACGTCCTGAATCGGAACGCGAAGAGGCTTGTCCAAGGGCTTTGGTGGTGGGATGAAATCGTTGAGCGCATCGAACACCGTAACCCCCTTGTACCAAGGCGTGTTGGTGCTTTTTTTCGATAGGTTATCGCCCAGCCATCCACTGGTTGGGACGAACGGGACCTTTGAAACGTCAAAGCCCACGGTCTTGAGCAATCCTTCCAACTCTTTCCGGCATTCCTTGTAGCGTTCCTCGGAATACTTGACAGTCTGGTCGTCCATTTTGTTGATAGCGACGACCAAGTTCTTCACTCCGAGAGTTCTTGCTAGGTAGGCGTGTTCTCTCGCTTGACCGCCGGGACCAACGGCGACTTCGAATTCGCCCTTCTTACCCGAGACGACAAGAATTGCGACGTCGGCTTGGCTGGCACCGGTGATCATGTTCTTGATGAAGTCCCGGTGTCCGGGCGCGTCGATGATCGTGTAGAAATTCTTCGGTGTCTCAAACTTTTGGAAAGAGAGATCGATGGTGACTCCTCTTTCTCTCTCTTCCTTGATCGTGTCTAGGACCCAGGCGTACTTGAAAGTATCACCTGCTCCTGTCTTCTCAGATTCTTTCGCGTACTGCTCGATCGTCTTCTGGTCAATGTATCCTGCGTCGAAAAGCAAGTGACCTGTCAGCGTACTTTTTCCATGGTCGACATGGCCCATCACTATCAGGTTCAGATGGGGCTTTGCGGACATTGTCTTAGTTCATACTCCTTTCTTGAAACGGAGAGAGCAAACTCCCCGGTTCTTTATAAAAAGCCTTGTCCGCGGTCCCACCGTACTTTTTGCTCAAGAAAAAACTGGAACTAGGTTTTTCCCTGAATTCTGAAGAAAGGTCTAAATGGGAAGTTTCTCGCCGCTGGTTCGATTCGAAGGCATATTGATTGCTTGAGACAACCTCTAAGCACGAAGCCGCCCCATCAAGCCTCGGAATGCAGAAAACCCAGTACGACATTGCTGTAGAACAGTTCCAGCGCGCCGCCGACCTGATGAAGCTTGACCAGAATGTTCAGGAGATTCTTCGAAAGCCTAGAAGAATTCTCAGCATAAACTTCCCCGTCAAAATGGACGACGGTAGAATCCTCCTCTATCAGGGCTTCAGAAGCCAGCACAACAACGCATTGGGACCTTACAAGGGCGGAATCAGATACCACCCCAACGTCACAATCGAGGAGGTAAAGGCGTTATCCATGTGGATGACGTGGAAATGCGCGGTCGCAGGCATTCCATTTGGAGGCGCGAAAGGAGGAGTCACAGTCAACCCGAAACTCCTGTCCAAACACGAACTGGAAAGGCTCTCCAGAACATTCTTCTCGCTCATCAGCGAGATAGTGGGTCCGTTCCGCGACATACCTGCGCCTGACGTTTACACTGATTCTCAGACGATGGCCTGGTTCATGGATGAATACAGCAAGGTTGACAGGAACAACGCGAACGCAGTCGTGACGGGTAAGCCGATAATAATTGGAGGATCCCTTGGAAGAGACTCGGCCACTGGGAAGGGAGTCGCGGTCACTGTTGAGGAAGCCGCTAGACATCTCAAGATCGACCTGAAGAAGGCAACCTGCGCAATCCAAGGTTGGGGAAACGTAGGTTCCTTCGCCCACATGTTCCTAGAAGAAGCCGGAGTCAAAGTTGTCGCCGTCTCCGACTCGAAGGGAGGAATTCACAAGAAAACAGGTCTCTGGTTCAATGAGGTCGCAGCCTACAAGAAGAAGAACACGAGTATGGCGAACTTGCCGGCGTCCGAGAACATTTCGAACGAGGAACTGCTAGAACTAGACGTGGACATACTGGTGCCTGCAGCCCTGGAGGACGTCATAACCGAAAATAACGCTCGAAACATCAAGGCAAAGCTAGTCGCAGAAGGCGCTAACGGGCCGACGACACCGGAGGCCGATGATATCCTCTTCAAGAGAGACATCACGCTGATACCTGACATCCTAGCAAACTCTGGCGGGGTAAGCACAAGCTACCTTGAATGGGTGCAGAATCTCCAACACCTCTGGTGGACCGCTGATGAAGTCGACCATCGTCTGACAGCGATAATGAAGAAGGCCTTTTCCGAGGTTTGGAAGACCAGTCAGGAGCAGAACGTCGACATGCGTACTGGTGCCTACGTCTACGCTATCGGGAAGGTCCGAGACGCTATGGAGATCCGAGGCTGGGTCTAGAAAACTACTGCAATACCGTCAGTCTAGGAGCGCGGTGAGCTTTCGCTCCTCACGGGCTTCATCTGCCATAGCATCCATGGCCATTTTGTGAGTGACCATGTCGGTATCCCGAGTCTTGCTCGCGAGCCGCTGGTAGAATTCAAGCGACGATCTTTCAAGTTTCAGGCTTTCCTTGATCATCGCCTTTAGATCGTTTCCCCTCCGCGGGGGGTCCGAGTAAGAAAAGAAGGCCTTCTTCTCCCACTCAACCGGTTTTGATACGGGTACTCCTCCTAGTTGTATGATTCTTTCCATGAATCTTGAAGCGTGATCCCATTCTCCGTCAGCCATTTCCTTGAAGAGCTTCGAGAGGGGCAGTGAGCTGATCCCGCTGGCTATCTTGCTCAAGTACAGGTATCGGAAGGCAGCCAAGGTTTCTCCGGCAAGAGCTTGGTTGAGGTCGTCGAGAAGCGTCGGTTCCTTCTTGACTGACAAGACTGGTCGAACCATTGCGTAGCCTCCGGGAGTCTTTTTAGCCTTATTCCAAACAGCCAGGATGTTGTGGAAATCACAAAGCGGAATATTCTGGGGGCAGGGAACTCTGAGCGTGTCTAATCGTGCGACGTCAGCTCATTTGAGCGCGTACTTGACGCTGATACGGCCCCCAAATATCATTATGATCGGGCTTGGCGTCGTCATAGGTGAAGCGATAGGCCTCGGCGTGCTCCCGGGAATTCGAGAGGCCGTTTTCGGGTTCCTGACTGCTTCACTAATGATGGCGGGGACAATGGTGGCCAACGACGTTTACGATGTTGAAATTGACAGGGTCAACAGCCCGCAACGGCCGCTCCCTTCCGGAACGGTGAAGACCAGAGACGCGGTCGCGTTAGCAGTAACCCTCTCCGCCGCGGCGATATTGTTCTCCGCGCTGCTCAACCTATGGACGTTTCTAACTGCGCTCCTCGCTCTTGCACTGATGGTTTACTATAACACGCGAGGAAAGAGAACTGGGCTGATAGGAAATGCGGTTGTAAGCTTCAACGTAGCTCTGCCATTCTTCTATGGAGGCCTCGCGGTAAATTCGATCAGGCCACTGCTCTTCATCTTCTCCGTGGTCGCTTTTCTCGCAAACTTCGGCCGGGAAGTCGCGAAGGGAATAGCTGACGTGAAAGGCGACAGCCTCCGTCAGGTCCGGACCCTAGCCGTCGTCAGAGGCGCCAAGTCTGCAGCGTTCGCATCTGCCGGATTATTCGTTGCCGCAGTTCTGCTCAGTTTTCTGCCACCGTTTCTTGAGAGTACTTCCTGGCTGTATTTTCCCCCAGTGATAGCCGCAGATCTCGGCTTTCTTTACTCAGCGTACAGGTTGGTAGGTAACCAGACCTCTGAAAACGTTCGTTCAGTCAAGGGTCATGTTCTAGCGTGGATGTTGCTAGGGCTTGTGGGTTTTCTTTTGGGTGGCACCGCTCTCCTTTGACTTGGACAAATCGAGCAGCAATTCTCTAGCTCGGTCCAGCCGGATCTTCCTTTCGGCGACCATCTTGTCCGCCACCAGGTCGATCAGATCTCCTTGAGCTCCAGCCATCGCGGCGATGTTTCTAGCGTGAAGAGACATGTGCCCCTTCTGAATTCCCTCAGCAGCTAAGGCACGCAATGCGGCCATGTTCTGCGCCAATCCAACCGAGGCCATAACCTCCCCGAGCTCGCGAGCCGTCTTTACGCCTAGGACCTTTAGGCAAATCTTCGCCATCGGATGCACGGCAGTAACTCCGCCGATGATTCCGACAGCAGCCGGGATCTCGATCGTCCCAACTAAGTTTCCATTGGAATCTTTCTTCCATATTGTAAGGGGGGAGTAGTGTCCGGATCGGGCTGCGTAGGCATGAGCCCCTGCCTCTATCGCGCGGGTGTCGTTCCCGGTGGCTAGGCAGACGGCGGTTACGCCGTTCATTACCCCCTTGTTATGAGTTGCACATCTGTAGGGGTCGACCGCGGCAAACGCGTAGGCCTCGACAATCCCGTCTACAATATCTTCGCCGCCTAGGGCTTCCTTCGAAACGGTCGTTGCAGCCTTAGCAATCCTCCTGTCCGCAAGGTTGGAGATAATCCGCAATCGGGCTTGGCCCTTCGAGATTTTTTCAAGCATCGGTGCCACAGCCTCGGCCATAGTGTTGACGACGTTGGCGCCCATGGCGTCGCGGCAGTCGACTAGAAGCTCGACAATGACCAACGTTCCGACTTGGCTCTGTAGGATTCTGACCCGGACGTCTTTTGCCCCGCCCCCCATCGTGACTAGAGTAGGATCCTGCTGGTTGGCTTTTTCGAGAATCTCTTTTCTTGCAGAGAGAATTTCTTTCTCAGCGTCTTTTGGCGAGGGACATTTCACGATCTGGATCTGACTGATCATCACAGGCTCAGTGCTGGTCGCTGTGAAGCCGCCAGTGGGTCGTGCCATCTTGGCCGCGTTGCTTGCCGCGGCGACCACTGATGGCTCTTCTATCGCCATCGGTACTAGGTAGTCTCTGCCGTTTACCAGGAAGTTCGTTGCTATGCCAAGAGGGATCGGGAACATGCTGATGACGTTCTCGATCATTCGCTGAGCGGTTGCGCTTGGCATTGTTCCGTTGGCGAGGGTTTGAGCCTCCTCAGAGGTTAGACTTGCGAATTCTTTGACAATTCTTAGTCTCTCTTCCACGGGAAGCTTGTAAAACGAGGCAATGGTTGAGCTTCCTCTCAGAACGGGCGTTTCCAAATCTTCCACAATCTCGGTTCGTCTAGGCCTCTGTAAGACCTAGGTTTTCCTTTTTCAGCTTGTTAAACGCGATTGGAAACCATGGAGTATATTTCGCAGGATTCTTGTCCAAGTCCCTTTGGAGATCGGTGAGCGTGACCCATTTCCAATCGTCTACCTCTTCAGGATTTGGTTTCGGGTCTCTATCGTACTGCCCGACAAAGACATGGTCAAACTCGTGTTCTGTCAGGCCGCTCTTTGGGTCGGTCGCCTTGTATACAAAACTGAAAGTCTCCTTCAGCGGAGTATCAAACCCCAACTCTTGCTTGAGCTTTCTATGGACCGCAGCTTCGAGTTTCTCGCCCTTGATTGGATGACTGCAACATGGGTTGCTCCAGAGGCTCTGGAAGTGGTGCTTCGCCTTTGATCTAAGTTGAAGGAGCGCCTGTTTCTTGGAATTGAAAATGAAGATTGAAAAGGCTCTGTGCAATTTCCCGCCGTCACGATGAGCTGCTAGTTTTTCTTCGTATCCGATCGGGTTATCTTTCTCATCAACTAGAACTAAGATCTCAGGCATTTTTCTCCTTCTCCGTTTGTCGAGGTGGGAAACGCTCTTTTTCTGCCTTTCCAATCCGAGTTATTCGGGAACTAATCGACCCCGCCAAGATCAAGGGATACATTGTAGACGGTTCCTCCCGCCTTTCGTAACTTTCTCGCAATATTCGACCGGGCATGGCTATCATCGCATACCGCTATGATACATCCCCCGCCTCCTGCCCCTGTGAGCTTGGCTCCGAGGGCCCCTGCTTTCCGGGCCTCAGCTACTAGTCGATCAAGTGCAGGAGTCGAAACACCAATCTGCCGTAGTAATTCGTGGTTTCTGTCCATCAGGGACCCCAACTGGTTGCGGTCTTCGTTTTGTAGAGCCTTCATCACGTCATTTGATATTGCAGTGATCTCGTTCAGGTGTTTCTGAAACCTGTCTGTTTGTTCCTGTGATTTCTTGACAACCGACTCCACCAACCCTTTGGTTGACCGGTGTGCTCCTGAGTCACATACTAGAATCGTTGGTGGTCGTTTGACGCTAATCGCCTTGATCTTTGACGGTTTCTTGAATTGAATGACTCCGCCGTAGATGCAAGTTGCTTGATCGACTCCCGAGGGTTGTCCATGAAGATAGTTCTCTGGGATGAAAGCTAGCTTGAAGATCTCTTCCCGGTCGAGTCGAGCACGCCTTGATTTCGCTACTGCTGAGATGGTTGCGACTGTGGTGGAGGCGGAGGACCCGAGGCCTGCACCTATCGGAATCTGGCAGTTCGCATCGACATGGACGCTTCGGTCTCCGGTAGCTAAGTGGTCGAGCGTTGCGCTCGCGGCAAGGCGCAGAGGTTCTAGAAGTTCCTGATTCTCGCTCGCTGTTGACCTTTTGCTATCATCGTCGACTAGATGGAGGGGAATGTCGGCGGTTACTTCGATCCGCCCGCTCTGAGAAGGCCGCACCTCTATCTTGGAGTAGAGATTGACCGCCATAGCTACTGCTGGTGCGCCAAGAACGACAAATTGTTCTCCCGAGAGGATTATCTTTGCCGGTGCTCTGGAAGAGGCGGTCGATGGAGGAGTTGATGGCGAGGACGAGCTCACTTCGTGAATGCGATCGCCGCGTAACCGACTACTGAACTCTTGTCCCCTGCCGTGTCTCCACTCGTCTGGTATGACAGCAGCTTGGCCTGTCTGGCTCCCAGGACCTTAGACGCGTGTGTGACGGCCGTGACGGGACCGTATCCGCACGCTGACACATGGTTGTCCTCGATGGTGTTCTGGAATTTTTTCTCGTCCATTTCGAGCACCGCCTTGATTGCTTCCATGTCCTTTTTCTTCGCTGACTCGTGGGGTTCGTAGTGGGTCCAGTCGGAAGAAGCGATGAGCATCGCTCCGGTCTCTGCGGAGGCTTTCGCGATTGCGTCGCCTATTTCCACGCTGGTTTCAAGGTCTTGGAGCATCATGCAGATCGGTACGAACTGGAAGCGTCTTGGATAGATGAATTGTAAGAAGGGAAGTTGGACTTCTATCGAATGTTCTCTCCTGTGGGCCTCCTCTTCAACATCGATTAGGCCTGATAATTTCGCAATCGAGGATGCCAGGGGCTTGTCGAGCGGAACTTCACCGAGAGGGGTTGCCCATTGCCCATCGGTCATTGTTGAGACGCCGCTACCATAGCCCGTATGGTTTGGTCCCAGGATTATCACCGACTCTCTCAAGCCTGAAGTGGCCAAACTATAGTAGCTGTTGGCAGCGACGGGTCCGGAGTAGTCGTAGCCCGCATGTGGTACAACGATCGCTACAAGCCGGTCGTCAAGTGCGCCGGGAATGGAGGGTATCGATCTTGGTCCGAGAGGATGCAGAAAACAGTTGTGGATCTTGGTCCGAAGTGCGCCTTCAGTGTCGGGGTAGAAGGTGCCTGCTTGTGCGGGCGGGCGTGTTTTCACGCATCTCCACCGGAAGCTCGTCCCATGGGCATGGCGGCAAGCTTCGTTTCAAAATCATCCACAGTCAGCGGAATGGTTCCGTCTTGTGGAAGTTCTCCTCTCTCACGGAGGACCTGTCTTGCGAGTAGCCAATAGACTACAGCTAGAGCTCGCCGTCCCTTATTGTTTACAGGGATCACAAAATCAACACCTGAAAAGACGTTATCGGTGTCACACAACGCAATGACTGGCACACCTACCGATGTTGCTTCTTTGATTGCCTGCCAGTCGGCTCGAGGGTCCGTGACTAGGACGACCTGTGGCTCCGCATGGTGGGGCTGTAGAGGATTGGATATCAGCCCTGGCATGAATCGACCTACAATCGGAACCGTCCTTGTGACCTCTGCGAATCTTTCCACCGGCGTCTTACCATAAAGTCGAGATGACACGGCTAACACTCTTCCTGGGTCGAATCGGCCCATGAATCTAGCGGCTATCCGGATCTTCTCGTTAGTCTCGCCGATGTTGAGGATGAACAGGCCATCCGGGCGGACTCTGAAAATGTACCTTTCCATATCTACGGTCTTGATCCGCGTGCCTATGTGGAGTCCAGCGGCCAAGAGCTCTTCTAGAGAGAGGAGGAGGTTTTCTGCTCTCGGTATCGCTTCTCTATCTTCGATGTCTTGGCTTTCCAACATGGTTCCTCGTCTAGATGATCTCGGCTCGTTTCTTGGCTGAGACTTGGGGGTACTTTAGGAACTCGTCGATT
>Ga0209470_1000380_pt1 | contig 35297 bp, 36 predicted proteins | sample GraSoiAngelo_125_FD_185882 | JGI IMG/M metagenome (GOLD analysis project Ga0209470, IMG submission 185882) | Grasslands soil microbial communities from the Angelo Coastal Reserve, California, USA - 14_0927_05_40cm (SPAdes) (version 2) | ecosystem: Environmental > Terrestrial > Soil > Grasslands ... | reverse complement strand
TTCGGAGTGGAGCGAAGTGGGTATCTAGTGAGCGACATGGACACGGCGGTACGCGCCGCTCGGGCGACAGGCGCGGATGTGCTGGTCGCTCCGTTTGATGACCTGGCCGGGCGAGACGCGATCATTCAATGGCCAGGCGGCGTGAACATGCAGCTTTACTGGCACCCAACCCCACCATCGTATAAACCTTTAGAAACGGTCCCAGAAAATCGCGTCTATGTCTCAGCCGATAGGGCAGATGCGTTTATTCGCAGCTTTCTTGCGTTCTCGCACGGCAAAGTTGTCTCCAATGATGAACATGCTCCAGGGGTTGAACTCGGCCGCCCTGGAGACACGTATCGGAGGGTGCGGATCGCATCAAATTTTGGAAACGTCACGGCCCTCGTCACAAATGGTCATCTACCCTATCCATATGGACGGGAAATGACCGGATATGAGGTGGCAAACCTCCAGGTCACGCTCGCAAAAGCGAAAGGTGCGGGCGTGACAATCCTCGTTGCTCCATATCAGTCCGATCAGCGGGAAGCCGCCATCGTGGAATTTCCCGGAGGCTACATCGCCGAGATCCATTCGGCGGTTAAGAAGTAGAGTTCGTCCAGAGCGAGTACGGTAAGTGAGCGGAATGGTGCGCCTGGGGAATGTCTTTAAGCGACGCCTTGCAGTTTGGGGACTCGTTTCCCTTCTCGCCATACCAGCCGCACAAGCAAAGTCGCAGTGTGCTACGCAACAGAAGGCGCCGGATCGCACCTACAAATTGCTGAGGGAAGATGAGAACTGGAGCTTTTTGCGTGATCCGAGCCTTCGTCAGGATTTCTGGGATCCGATCAAATACATTCCTTTGCGCAGCAACGCTGAAGATTGGTACATGACAATCGGTGGCGAAGTCCGATACGTGTGGGAGCAGGTAGGCAATGACAATTGGGGACAACAGCCGTTCATGAATGGGTACTTCAACGAGAGGTACATGCCTTACTTTGATCTTCATTACGGCAGTCACTTTCGCACGTTTTTCGAATTCAAGAGTGGGGTGAACTCGTTTCGTGTCCCCGGTCCCCGGCCCATCGACGAAAAGAAATTCGATTTCCAGGCAGGTTTTCTGGAACTCGGCACTGCAACCTGCAACTGGACCAAAGTTCAGGCTGGCAGGCTGGAACTGGAATACGGCTCCGGCCGGTTGATCGACATCCGCGAAGGCCCTAACGTCCGAGTCAGCTTTGACGGTTTCAGGGTGAAGAGCAAGATCAACGCTTGGCAAATCGATGGGTTTGCAGTGCGTCCCGACGTGGACAACTTTGGGTTCTTCGACAATGAGCCTAACAGCCAGATCGGTTTCTGGGGTGTGTATGCGACGCGGTCACCTTCCGAGAGCGTCTCTCTGGATACTTATTACCTTGGCCTGAGCCGCAAAAACGCAATGTATCAGCGAGGCACGGCTCAAGAACTCCGACACTCTGTAGGCGGAAGACTGTCTCGGCCGATCGCGACCGAACGATCGGGGTGGGACTTTGATTATGAGGCACTTTGGCAATTCGGAACATTTGGCTCTGCTAATATTCGGGCGTGGACCGTTGCATCTGAGACGGGCTACCGGTTTCCGACGAGATCGCTGAAACCGCGCATCAGCACAAAGGCTGATATTTCCACCGGCGATCATCCAGGTACGAACATCCTAGGAACATTCTATGCGTTGTTCCCGAAAGGCAATTACTTTGGGGTCTTAGCCACAGTAGGTCCAGGCCCCCTCAACTTCATCGACCTCCATCCTCGTATCGAGGGAACGTTCCCCCACGAGATTTCCGCTTCATTCGATTGGATTGTTTATTGGCGACAGAGCCTGGATGATGGCGTGTACTCGGTACCGGGGTTTCTGATCAGAGCAGCAGATGGTAGTCGAGCACGGTTTGTTGGACACAGGCCGGGTACCGAGGTGCGATGGCAGGTGAATACACACCTTTGGTTTCAGGGAGATTTCGGAATCTTTTATGCGGGACGTTTTCTGAAGGAAACAAAACCTGGACGCAATCTGAATTACTGGGCTCTGTGGGCCGGTTACAAATTCTAGGGTCTGAAGGGAGTAGTTTGGCACAACGACCGCGTGCAGGCCGCATGCTGCTTTGCCTGCTATATCTGTTCACGGCTGTCACAAGGCTGGTCGATGCTGTCAGTTACATCGGCCTGGGCCATGTCTTCACCGCCAACATGACCGGCAATGTCGTCTTTCTAGGCTTTGGTTTCGCGGGTACACCAGGTCTTTCCGTGCCGCGTTCCCTGGCGAGTGAAACCAAGTGGTTCTTTTTATCCAGTAGATTTTTGTCGCTTTAGTCGAAGTTTTGGACGGCTCAACGGAGATCTAGCTGCTCGACTTGATAAAGTGTCCGGAACCGTGTCGATCAAGGAGTCCGGGCGCTAAACGGAGGTACAAAGAACGATGAGAGCCAAGCTGTTTATTTTCGTTGTCCTGCTGAGCGCGGCTGCAGTACCGGTTTCACTATTCGCACAAGTCGCAGAGGTCAACCCTTACGCCGGTTTCTATTGGCCGGGCAGCCCAGCGCTTACCCCCAACTCTGTGGGCGATTTTCAAAACAATCAGTTGTTGGGTATACGGGGCGGATACTATGTCACTTCAGGTTTCGAGATCGGTGGGAATTACGGTTGGAGCAATCATTTCCAACCCAAAAGTACGGACGTTGCATCAAGTTTCGCGGGAGCAGCAGGTTTCACGCAAGGTATCGTTCGTGCCAATATCTGGGAAGCCGAATTCTCTTACAATTTCGCGAAGCGCAGCGTGTCTGGTTATTCCGTAAAACCGTACGTCGTGGCCGGTGCGGGCGGGCTGACGACCCGCGTGGGTTCCGATGGAACATTCGTTCTCAACGCGCGGCTCGCCACGGCGCCGTCAGGTACGACGGTACTTGTTGCCAACGACGTACTACGCAGCAAAGACACCTTTTTCGCTGTCAGCTATGGCGGCGGCCTCAAGGCAGAGCGGCTATGGGGACCAATGGGCATTTTTGGAGACTTTCGCGGCCGGACGATCCCGAACTTCTTCAGCAAGTCGTTCAACTGGCCGGAAGTGTCCGCCGGCCTGACTTTCTCGTGGGGCGAACACCCGTAAAGAAGAAGCACACGCCACTCTTCCGACAAAAATTCTTATGGCGATCGAGTCTGGGTGCTCATAAGGGCCGCCTCACGGATCAGGTCCAGCGCTTGGCATACGCTAACTGGACGTTTTGCTTTATGAGCCCCTTCAGGTTTTGGATTAAAAATGAGCAAGAGACTAGTCGGCGCAACGGCATTCTTAGGAATAGTCTTATTTGCGACAGCGGGTCGGATAAATGCTCACGAGCTCCGGATCGAAACGGTAAACGCCTGGGACGCATACATCCAAGGCGCTAACTTGCGCATACAAGAACGTCTGAATGGACAGAAGCCATTTCTATGGATAGATGAGTCGGCGGAACGCCGGCAACGTATCGTGCGTGGTGAGATTCTAGTCGCGCCTGTCATTGCGTACGGCATTCAGGGAGTACCAAATGGGATCATCCACCATTGGATTGGAGGAATATTCATTCCTGGTGCAACGATCGACAGCTTGTCTGCCATAGCGCTGGATTACAGCAGGTACAAGGATTTCTACAGCCCTGTCGTTGTCGAGTCGAAGCTGCTGGCCTGCACCGCAACCGGACAACGGTTCTCCATGCTGTGGCACCGCAAAGTGCTATTCGAAGACGTCGCAATGCAGGTTGAGTACGCAGCTCATGAAGTTCGAATAGACTCGCACCGGGGATACAACGTCGCCGATACGGTGCAGTTGCAGGAAATCGAAAACTACGGACGTTCCAATCAAAGACTTCTGCCACCCGATACCGGCAACGGGTTCATTTGGCGGCTGCATAGTATTGCCAGGTACGAACAGCGCGATGGCGGAGTATATCTGGAACTGGAAGCAGTCGCTCTGACCCGCGAGATCCCCTCTTCGCTTCGATGGCTCGTGTCTCGGGTCGCTAATCGGCTCTCGAGAAATTCGTTGACGACGTCACTTCGACAGACGCGAGATGCCGTGACTTCCATGTCCGCAGACGAGGATTCAGTCGCGAATCGGAAATCCTCCGGCCAGAGGCAATGCCAGGTTTCATCAAACTCGAGTCGATAAAAACAGCAGCCACGAGGAGAACCAAAGAGAGGTTCTACCGTGATCGCTCTCATCACGTTGTCTCTTTCATCACGCCGCTCGGCGGCCGATTTGCTTCTTTGCTGCCGCTACAATCTCGGAAGGCTCAAACCCAAATTTCCTTTGCAATTCTTTGAGAGGCGCCGACGCCCCGAAGGTATGCATTCCGATCACTCGACCGGTCAACCCGACGTAGCGTTCCCACCCCAATGTCGAGGCCTGTTCGATCGCAACCCGCGCCGTCACATTGGGAGGCAGGACGCTGTCCCTGTATTCTTGCGTCTGATGCTCGAAGATATCCCACGACGGCATTGAAACCACCCTCGACCGGATTCCATCGGCACGGAGTTTCTCGTGGGCTTCCACGGCAAGACTAACCTCACTTCCGGACGCAATGAGAATGACATCGGGTTTCCCGCCTGGCGTGTCGGCGAGTACGTAAGCACCCTTCGAAACACCAGAGGCGGGCGCATATTTGCTGCGGTCCAGAGTCGGGAGGGCTTGGCGCGACAACGCCAACACAGCAGGCTGATGTCGGAGTTGCACGATATAGCGATACGCCTCGACCACTTCGTTTGCGTCGGCCGGGCGCAGCGTTACTAGACCTGGAATTGCACGCAATGAAGCCAAGTGCTCGACAGGTTGGTGGGTGGGGCCATCTTCGCCATCTCCCATCGCGTCGTGCGTGAACGCGAAGAACACTGGCAGCTCCATTAATGCCGCAAGCCGGATGGCCGGGCGCGCGTAGTCGCTGAAGATGAAGAACGTTGCACCAAACGAGCGCAGCTTAGACAGCGACATTCCGTTCACAATTGCGCCCATCGCATGTTCGCGTATGCCATAGTGCAGGTTCTTGCCCCCGGGGGTGGCAGCTTGAAAGTTTCCGGCGCCCTCGTAGGTGAGCGTGGTCTTATTGGAGGGCCCGAGGTCCGCCGAGCCGCCAAAGAACCACGGGATATTTTGCGCAAGGACGTTGAGCACTTTGCCCGATGCCTCTCGACCGGCGATGCCCTTTGGGTCGGCGGGAAAGACTGGAAGGTTGCGGTTCCAGCCGGCCGGCAGCTCTCGCTTCTGCATCTGCTCGATCTCGGTAGCCAGCCCGGGATAGTTTTTACGATACGCGGCGAAGAGTTCCGTCCACTTCTGACGAGCGTCGCGGCCGCGCTTGCCGATTCCGGCTGCGAAGTGCTCGTACACGCCATCAGGGACGAGGAACTTCGCGTCCTCCGGCCACCCGTAGGCGCGTTTGACGAGGCGGACTTCATCGTCGCCGAGTGGTTCGCCATGGGCCGCCGACGTGTCCTGTTTGTGGGGTGAACCGTAGCCGATGTGGCTGTCGAGCACAATGAATGTGGGTCTGCCCTTGGTCTGCCTGAAAACATCAAGCGCATGCTCGATGCGGTCGACATCGTTCGCGTCGCCGACTCGCAACACGTTCCACCCATAGGCTAGAAAGCGGGCAGCGACATCCTCTGTAAAGGTGATGCTCGTGTTGCCTTCGATCGTGATGTGGTTGTTGTCCCAAATCCAGCAAAGATTGTCGAGTCCCAGATGGGCGGCGAGCGATGCCGATTCCGAGCCGATACCTTCCATCATGCAGCCGTCGCCGCACACCGTGTAGATCTTGTAATCGAAAATGTCAAAGCCTGGGCGATTGTAGTTGTTGGCGAGCCACTTCTGCGCCAACGCCATGCCGACGCTCGTGGCAACGCCTTGCCCGAGCGGACCGGTAGTGGTTTCGACGCCGGAGACCCAGTGGTACTCCGGATGTCCCGGAGCCTTGCTGTCCAATTGGCGGAAACGGCGGATGTCGTCGAGCGTCACCGAAGGCTGTCCGAGTCGCTCGTATTCGGCGTTGACGGCCTGCACCTGGATGAGGTGCAGAATCGACCATAGCAGCATGGAGGCGTGCCCGTTCGAAAGCACGAACCGATCGCGGTTCGGCCAGATCGGGTCCTGCGGATCGAAATTCATCACCCGGTTCCAGATGGTGTAAACCAGCGGCGCCAGCGCCATCGGCGTACCGGGATGGCCCGACTTCGCTTGCTGGACGGCATCGATCGAGAGCGTGCGGATGGTGTTGATAGATAACTGGGCGGCTTGTTCGTCGCTCATAGGTTTTCCTCACTAGCGTTCTGAGTTTTCAATCGTTGTGTTTCAAGGGAAGCGACTTTGGCAAGTCGGCGCAGATGCCGGTCCGCCTGGCTATAGTCCGCAGCCAGGTACGTCTGGACAAGGTCCCATGCCACTGCTGGGCCCACGGTCCGGCCACCCATGCAGAGTATGTTCATGTGATCATCTTCGACACCCTGACGGGCGGAGAAATGATCATGGATGAGGCCGGCACGAATGCCCGGAACTTTGTTGGCACAAACGGACGCGCCGACCCCACTGCCGCAAATGGCCAAGCCTCGATCCACCTTGCCGGACGCCACGGCCTCCGCGAGAGGCACCACGAAGTCGGGATAATCGTCATGCGGGTTCAAGCTATAGGCCCCGAAGTCCACCACCTTGTACCCAGCCGCATTAAGTTTGGCCATGAGTTCTTCTTTAAGAGCGAAGCCACCATGATCGGTAGCAATTCCAACCCTCATGCGATCTTCCTCTCGGCCGCCGCACTGTCGGCGAGCAGCACCGCATTGTTTTGCAGCACACGCCCAACCGGTATCGTCTGATCGCCGGCCAGCAGCCGCTTGTACATCGGCACCTTCTCCCTGCCCGTCACCAGCCAAAGGATGAGACGCGCACGGTTGATGACTGGATAAGTAAGTGTCAATCGATTTCGTCCCTGATACACGCCGGTCACCGCAACATCGCGGTCCGTGACATCCAGCACCGGATCTCCCGGCACCAGCGATGCGGTGTGACCGTCAGGTCCCAAACCGAGATGAACGAGATCAAGCACGGGCGGTGCGCCGGCGATCCTCTCGAGTTCGGCGGCGTATTTCGCGGCCGCGCTTTGGAGATCGGGAATCTCAACCGGCATAGCGTAGAGCTGCGCGGGGGGCAGCGGGGCATGCTCGAGCAGAGACGCACGCAAGTGCGTCAGGTTTCGGTCCGCGTGGCCCTCAGGAGCAACACGCTCATCGACCTGGAACATGTGCACGCTTGCCCAGCGAACGTCTTCGTCGGCAAGAGCACGAAGCATCATCCATGGCGTGTGGCCTCCGCTGACAGCCATAACGAAACGGCCGCGGGCGGCGACGGCCTGGCGCGCCTCCGTGGCGATCACCGCGGCCGCTTCCTTAGCTACTGCATCCGCGTCGGCAAGCACTTCAATTCGCATGATTCCTCTCCTTTACGTTCTTGGGCTTCTCACGCGGCAGGTGAATATGGAACCGAAGATGTTTCCTCCGTCGCCGCCGGATTGTGCCAACCTCCGGCAGGTTTGAGCCGCTCCGCTTCGGCCGGACCCCAGGTGTGCGGTTCGTATTCGTATATCGGTGTTCCTGCCTTAAGCGCCGGATCGACAACGCGCCATGCTTCCTCGACGTAGTCTTCGCGAGCGAACAACGTCCGGTCGCCCGTTATGGCATCTCCGAGGACGCGTTCGTAGGCGGCCATCTCGCTGGGGGCGGGGTGACGGGCGAACAACATCTCAACAGACTGCCAAGTTGGTTTATCAACCTGCGCCATCGTCGTCACGCCAAGGGCGATAGCTACTTCGGGACTGATGCGGAAACGGAGATGATTCGGCGTCATCTTACTTTCGCGAATTATTGTGGGAGGTTTTCGGAAACGAGCGAACACCTCAGTAGCCGTGACAGGCAGGTTTTTTCCCGCTCGGATGTAGAAAGGGACGCCTTTCCAACGCCAGGAGTCAACCTCGAGTTTGACAATCGCAAACGTCTCGGTTTGTGAATTGGGATTCACGCCTGGTTCTTTGCGATAACCGCGGAACTGCCCCCGAACGATGTCATCCGCTGTGAGCGCTGGAATGGCCTTCAGGACTTTGGCCTTTTCGTCGCGAATCGTCTCACTGTCGTCCCTGACCGGCGGTTCCATACAGAGGTTACTGAGCACTTGGAACATATGGTTCTGGATCACGTCCCGCACCGTTCCCGTCTCATCATAGAATGCGCCTCGCCCCTGGACTCCAAAGTCCTCGGCCATGGTGATCTGCACGCTCTCGATGTAGGTACGGTTCCAAAAGGGCTCCATGAATGCGTTCGCAAACCTGAAGGTCAACATATTGTGAACCGGACTTTTCCCAAGGTAGTGATCAATCCGGAAGACCTGCGATTCGTCGAAAGCGCCGAGTACGATTTTGTTAAGGTCGCGGGCCGATTCGAGGGCGCGGCCGAAAGGTTTCTCGATCACGACGCGCGCGCCTTTGGCACAACCGGACTCTTCGAGGTGCTTGACGACCGGGCCGAACAGTACCGGTGGAATGGCCAGATAGTGTGCCGGATGCTGAGCCCCACCGAGTTCTTTGCGGAGCGAATCGAAAGTGGAGCGGTCCCCGTAGTCACCTGAGACGTATTTCAGCAGACCGCTCAATTTCGCAAACGTCGCAGGATCAAGACCGCCGTGCTTCTCTACACTGTCTTTGGCTCGAGCACGCAACTGGTCGAGGCTCCATCCCTGCCTGGCCACACCGATCACCGGAATGTCGAGATGGCCGCGCTGGACCATCGCCTGCAACGCCGGGAAGATCTTCTTGTACGCGAGATCACCCGTCGCACCGAAGAACACCAGCGCGTCTGAATGCATTTCGCTCATAGTTCCATCCTTTACGCGACCTTCTCGAGGTGTCCACCGAATCCGAATCGCATCGCCGAGAGGAGCTTGTCCTGATAATCGGCGTCACCGCGCGAAGTGAAACGTTCATAGAGCGCGGTGGTGAGAACAGGGGCTGGGACGGCCTCGTCGATAGCGGCCTTAATGGTCCACCGGCCTTCGCCGGAGTCTGACACACGGCCGGCGAACTTCTTGAGTTCGGGATCTCCGACCAGCGCTGACGCCGTCAGATCGAGCAGCCACGAAGCGATAACGCTGCCTCGTCGCCAAACCTCAGCGATATCGCGCAGGTTCAGGTCGTATTGGTAGTGTTCGGGATCGCGCAGCGGTGTGGTCTCGGCGTCGATGGCATTCGTCTGCTTCCCGATATTGGCGCCGCGCAGAATCCCCAGACCCTCAGCATAGGCGGCCATGACGCCGTATTCGATGCCGTTGTGGACCATTTTGACGAAGTGGCCGGCGCCATTCGGACCACAGTGAAGGTAACCCTGTTCCGCTGTCCCCCCAAGCTTCTCCCGCCCCGGTGTACGCGGCACGCTTCCAGCGCCGGGCGCAAGGCAAGCTAGGATAGGATCGATGTGTTGAACGATAGCGTCTTCGCCGCCGATCATCATGCAATAGCCGCGCTCCAAACCCCACACACCGCCGCTGGTGCCTACATCGACGTAGTGAATTTGCTTCGTCGCAAGCTCCTTGGCTCGGCGAATGTCGTCAACGTAGTAGGAGTTGCCGCCGTCGATAAGAATGTCTTCAGGTTCGAGAAGAGGTGTGAGGCTGGCGATCGTTTTGTCCACCACCGCTGCCGGTACCATCAACCAAACAACCCTCGGTTTCCGCAACTTCTTGACGAGGTCCTCGAGCGAAGACGATCCCACCGCTTTTTCGCCGACCAGTTCTTTAACTACTTTTGGCGACCTGTCGAAGACCACGCATTCATGGTTTCCTGTAATAAGGCGTCGAACCATATTGGCGCCCATTCTTCCTAAGCCGACCATTCCTAATTGCATGAATATCTCCTTCTGTTTCCTCTATCAGTGTGCTGCGTTATTGACCCCCTATGCCGCCGGCTGCACGCAACCTCGCAGTTTGTTCATGGCCGCGGTCACTCCTTGCTTGTCGCCGAACACCGCCGTCCCGGCCACTAATACATTTGCTCCTGCTGCAACGCCGAAAGGACCCGTTTCCTGATCGATTCCTCCATCCAATTCGAGATCGCATGCAGGGTTAATTGCGTCAATCATTTCGCGTACCCGCCTGACCTTTGGCAGTGTGGTGTGGAGAAAATGCTGGCCGCCAAAACCTGGGTTGACGGTCATCACTAATACCTGGTCGACCTGGGGCAGAACTTCCTCGAGCACGGATGCCGGGGTTGCCGGATTGATCACTACTCCGGCGCGTTTGCCCAACGCTTTGATGCGCTGCAAAGTCCGGTGCAGATTATTGTTGCCCTCCCAATGAACGAGAAAGGAATCGGAACCCGCCTCGATAAATTCATCCAGGAAGAAGTCTGGATCCGAGATCATGAGATGGGTTTCGAGTTGCAGCGCAGTCAGTTTTCGTAACGACTGCACGATCGGCGCTCCCATGGAAATGTTGGGCACGAAATGGCCGTCCATGACGTCAACGTGAATGCGGTCTGCGCCTGCCGTAACCGCTTCGTCGACCTGTGCGGCTAGATGGCCGAAGTCGGCGGCGAGAATCGAAGGTGCGAGTTTCACGCTGCGTCGATCCATCCGCCAACCCTCTTTGCGCGTTCGAAAATGCCGACGAACTCCTGGTAGCGTCGCGCAACCTCGGCGACGGCAGCCTCCCTGGTGAGCTTACCGGCACGCCAACCGACCACCGGCTCCCAGAAAGTGGTCCGTCCGACCGCGAAGCCAGTGAATCCGGGAACCGACGATGCGATTTCCAGCCACTTACGGACTTTCTTGTCGTCTGCACCTCGGCCCAGAAGGATGCAGCTGACCTTGTTCCGACCGCCGCGCCTGGCAGCCGCCACGATCTTCTCGCAGTCTTCGCGGCTGTCGAGTCCTTCGATCTTCCACAGGTCCGGCTCGACCCCGGCGTCCTGCAACTGTTCAATCACTTGGACCATTAACTTCGGGCGGAGTTCGATGTCGTACGCGTTCTTGTCGCCCTTGAGGCGGTCGAGTTGCCCCTTCTCCGGCGGTACGAGCAGTTCGAACATCATCCGACTCCGACCTTTACTTTTCAGGTAGTCCGAGAGGCGATGCAGGCGCGCTGCCTGCCGCTGATTGAGAGCCCGGTCGCCTTCAGGGTTATAGCGCACTAGAACTTTGCAGAAAGTGGGGTTGAAAGCTTCGATATGAGAGGCGAAGTCTTCGCCGTACTGGAACTCGAACTCTTCCTGCCCACTCTTTTCGGCCGGACACGCCGTCGTGAAACCGTTTGCCGAGGCATCACGCAAAATAGCGGCGCCAAATTGTTCGTCAACGAGGATGCCGGCCTTGTCTTTTGGAACTCCGGCGTCGACCGCGGCCTTAAAGCCGTCGTAGATGACTTGCTTCGCGGTGGCTATTGCCTCGGTCTGCTCGGCAGTCAGGGGCTCATGCCACCCGAACATCTTTAGCTCGAATGAGCCGCGATGGTCGAACGGCAGGATGTACAGTGGACGGTCATAACCGAGACTGAATGAGGGCTCTTCCTTTTGCTGCCGATAACGACGGATCAGGTTATTAGTCGAACTGTCGTGCGCGAGTACAGGCTCGGCTGTGCTCTCGAGTTCAGGAATGATGCGCTGGGCCAGCGCCTTGCCCAACTCGACGCCCCACTGGTCGAAGGAGTCGATACCCCAGATAGTGCCTTGAGTGAAAACGCTGTGCTCGTACAGTGCGACGAGTTTCCCGAGCGTTTCCGGCGTGAGCTTTTCAGCAATGATTGTATTGGAAGGATGGTTACCCTCGAACACGCGATGAGGCACAAGCCAATCCGGCATGCCCTCCGCTTTTGCTTGCTCGGCAGTCTTGCCGAACGCCAGCGCTTCGGTCTGAGCCAGGACATTCGCGATCAGCATGTCATGATGCCGGCCGAGCGGATTGGTCGTCTTCGTGAAGGCGATAAAGTCACAAGGAATGAGCCGGGTTCCCTGGTGGATCAGTTGATAGAACGAGTGCTGTCCGTTGGTCCCGGGTTCGCCCCAGTAGATCGGACCAGTATCAAAGGACACCTTCTTCCCATCGAGACTCATGTGTTTGCCGTTGCTCTCCATGGTCAACTGCTGGAGATAAGCGGGAAACCGCTTCAGATACTGCTCGTACGGGAGAACAGCAACCGTCTGGGCGCCGAAGAAGTCGTTGTACCAAACCGCCAGAAGGCCCATCAACACTGGCAGATTCCGTTCGAAGGGAGCGGTGCGGAAGTGCTCGTCCATTTGATGGAAACCGTTGAGCATCGCCCGGAAGTTGTCGGGACCAACGGCCAGCATCGTCGACAGTCCGATCGCGGAGTCCATCGAATATCGGCCGCCCACCCAGTCCCAGAAACCGAACATGTTGGTGGTGTCGATGCCAAACTCGGAAACTTTGGCAGCATTGGTAGAGACAGCTACGAAGTGTTTCGCCACAGCCTTTGCATCACCGCCAAGCCGGGCGAGCGACCAGTCGCGTGCACTGTGGGCGTTTGTCATCGTCTCCAGGGTCGTGAAGGTCTTCGAAGAAACGATGAACAACGTCTCCGCCGCATCGAGATCGTGTGTTGCCTCGACGAAGTCGGTACCGTCAACGTTTGACACGAACCGGAACGTCATATCGCGCTTGCTGTAATGGCGCAGTGCTTCGTAGGCCATTACCGGGCCGAGGTCGGAACCGCCGATGCCGATGTTGATGACGTTACGGATGCGCTTACCGGTGTGTCCCTTCCACTGACCGCTGCGAACGCGGTTGGAGAAGTCCGCCATCTTATCGAGCACTGTGTGGACATGTGGTACGACGTTCTCGCCGTCGACGACGATCGATGTCCCTCGTGGCGCACGCAGGGCAACGTGCAGCACAGCGCGGTTCTCGGTGATGTTGATCTTGTCGCCGCGGAACATCGCGTCGATGCGCGCCCGCAGACCGCACTCCTCGGCCAGTTTAACGAGCAGCCTCACTGTTTCTTCCGTGATGCGGTTCTTCGAGTAGTCAAGATACAGACCAACTGCCTCGGCCGTCAGCCGCTCGCCACGCTGCGCATTGTCGGCGAACAGATCGCGCAGATGCCAATTGCTCATCTCCTTATAATGCGTCCCGAGGGCTTTCCACGCCGGTCGTCTGTTGAGAGTTTTAATGGCAGACTTCATGCGGCGGCTCCTTTCGTCGTGTCTTTCTCAATGAACCGAGGTTTATGGTTCGGGTGAGGACTGGACTTCTTCGGAACAGCGAGCAACGCCTTCTTTCGCGGAGCACGTGCCAGGCGGTCGTCCTCCCACAATCGAAAGCCTCCCAGAAAGGCGTTGACATTGTCTCCGCCGCGACATCCCTCCGGCAGTTTTTTCAGTTTCTTGACGTTGCCTCCCCCCAGAACGACGTCATCCAGATGAAAGGCCGGGACGAGGCGGCCTATGCAGTACGCCACCTCTTGCCGCCATTTCTTCTTGCCGAGCCTCTGTAATCCCCGAAGTCCCAGATAGTCCTCTAAGGTTCCCTTTTTATAAGAAAGTTGGCTCAACTCGAACGGAACTACAACGCCTTCCACAACCATGGCCGAGCCAAGGCCCGTTCCGAAGCCCAGAAAGAGCATCGTGCCGCCCCGGTAGCTTCCCAACGCCTGCATGGCCGCATCATTGATGATCCTCACCGGACGCTTGAAGGCGGCTTCGAAATTGAAACCTACCCAGCCCTTTGCAAGGTTACGGGGCTCGGCGATCGGCCGATTGAAGCGGACCAGCCCGGGGTAACCGATGGACACCAGCTCATATTTCCAGTTTTTAGCCAGCTTTTTCACGGTGGCAACCATGGACTGGGGAGTCAGCTTTGGACCAGATTCAAATTCCCGTCGCTCGTTCTTTCCCATGGCGAGAATCTTCACGTGAGTTCCGCCAATATCAACTGCAAGCACGTTCATAATTCATTCCCTATTCGCCCATACTTCAAGCTACTCGCTTTAAGAGTTCGCTCTTCGACGCGATCACCTGCATCAGGTCGTTCCAGGATTTAACGAAAGACTTCGCACCTTCATCTTGAAGTTGGGCGCCCAGGGCATCTACATCCACACCGGCTTTGGCGAACTCCGCCAGCACCTCTTCGCAATCGCCGCCACCCGCCGGCAGGATCGAGCCGAGCTCGTTGTGTGTGGCGAGGGCTTTCAACGTTTTTTCGGGCATCGTGTTCACTGTAAACGGTGCCGCGAGACCTTTGACATAGAGGATGTCTGAAGCAGATGGATCCTTGGTTCCCGTGCTGGCCCAAAGCAGACGTTGCGGGCGGGCGCCGGCATTATAGGTGCGCTGCCAACGTGGCGAACTGAGCAGCGCTCGTGCGGCTTTGTAGGTTTGTTTGGCGACGGCGAGGCCAAGTTGATTGCGCAACGTCGCTGGCACTTTGTCGGCGACGGCAGCGTCCCAACGGCTGACGAACACAGATGCGACCGAGCCGACATTCGGATTAAGGCCGGCTTCCATGCGCCTCTCGATGCCACGTAGAAACGCCTCGGCTGCCGCGACATAGTGTGCGCGTGAGAACAGCAACGTCACGTTGACGGAGATTCCCGAGAAGATCGCTTCTTCAATGGCCGGCAGACCTTCCTTGGTGCCCGGAATTTTGATAAGCAGGTTGGGGCGAGCCGCACGTGCGAACAACTGTTTGGCTGCCGCAAGACTGCTGGCTGTGTCGTGGGCCAACAGCGGCGAGACTTCCAGCGATACCCAACCATCAACGGTGTTGGTCCGGTCGTAGATTGCACGGAACAGATCGGCAGCACGCGTAATGTCGTTCAGCGCCAGGTCGAAGAAGAGTTCCTCCCCAGCCTTGCCTTTCGACAGCGCGTCGCGGATGCTGGCGTCGTACGCCGGACTGCTTTTGATGGCGTGGTCGAAAATAGTTGGGTTCGAGGTGAGTCCGGTGACCGACAGCTCGTCAATATAGTGCTGCAACGTACCGCTGTCGAGGAGATCGCGCGTGATATTGTCAAGCCAGAGGCTCTGTCCCAGGTTCTCGAGCAGTTGTGTGGCTTTCATACCATTCATCCTTTCCCGTCTTTTTAGATTGATTCCGCCGCAGGGCTGCCCGTGGCAGGACGAAGCGCTCCACTGCATTGGCAAAACCCTCGTCTTCATACGAAGTCGTCACATAATCGGCCTGCCTCTGCACTTCTGGGCTCGCGTTGCCCATCGCTATGCTGAGACCACTCGGCTTGAACATCAGCACGTCGTTAGGCTGGTCGCCTATCGTGGCAATGGATTCCAGCGGTACATTCAAAAATTGCGAAAGCCGTTCGATCACGGTGCCCTTGTTCGCCGTCGGATGAGTCACGTCGAGGTAATAGGGCTGTGACCGCGCGGCAGAGACGTGCGCCCCCAACTGTGCCTGGGCAGCCGCTTCACACCGCACAACTGAATCCAGGTCATCGCTGACTCCTACGATCTTCACAACCCGGTTAAGCACGGCGTCGAACGTGGGAACTACAGTGGGCGGAAATTGCACGGTTGCTGTTTCGCGATCCACGTGTGGGGCTTGTGCAGAACGGACGTACCAATCCGTGCCGCGATAAATCCAAACATCGAGGCCGCGCGCCAGAAGCGTATTGATGACGTCAGGCACGATGTCGTCGGGTAGCGGACGTTCGTCAACTACCGAAAGATCGGGGCGCACGATCATGCCGCCGTTGAATGCGGCCATCGGCGCCTTCAGCCCGAGAGGCTCAATCAACATGCGCATGCCGCGAGGAGGTCGTCCGCTGGTAATAAAGAAAGCGATGCCGCTCTCGTGGAGCCGTCGTACGGCCTCAATCGCACCCTTGGTGAGGACCTTCGCCTTCGTAACCAGCGTACCGTCGACATCGGCCAGCAACGTGGAAATCGTGTCGGAAGCGCCCATCAGAACATTGGCATTACGTGTCATACCGAGTCACACTGCGCACGACCTTCCTTGCCGCTTCGATGCGCTATTTATATGATGAAAGCGTCTCTGAGGCGGCTGTCCTTATATTTAGGCTACCGCTAGAGTATTGGCTCCCATCAGTGCAGAAATACGTGGAAATGACTGTTTTTTTACGATGTGAGATGCGGCGTGTCTACAATCCATGACCAACATCGCCGGGAGGAGCGATGTACGGGCGAATTGCAAAGATCATCGCTGTTGCGGAACGTCTTCTTCATCATGGAGATCGGCACGCGAAGCCGGCGATACGATTTCTTGACAGCTGACTTGTGCTTCACTATTTTGGGGCAATCGTGGAGCAGGAGGTTTTGGAGATGAAGATGAGCCATCGATTTTTTATCTCAACAGGCACACTGACGATCCTGATCGCGTTCTTATCGGCGGCGTTTGTCCCCGTCACCGGCCAGGCTCAGACATCCGGCGCGGCGACGTGGACGCCGCCCAAAGCAACGTATAGCCCGCCTCGCACACCCTGGGGCGACCCGGACCTGCAGGGTGTTTGGGACTATCAGAGCAGGATTCCCATGCAACGCCCTGCTCAATTCAAAGACAAGCCGACCCTAACCGAAGCGGAGTTGGCTGCACTGGCAAAGACCCCGCCGAATCAGGATTCCTGCGGCGTCGGCACGCGTAAGGATGTAGCGTGCACGCCCGAGCAGCTGGCTGACATCGGCGCGTACAACGAATTCTGGAACAATCGGAACTTCCTTGCCGACAATCGCACTTCGCTCATCGTGGATCCGCCCGATGGGAGATTTCCTCCGATGATGCCGGAGGCGCAGAAGAGACAGGCAGAAATTCAAAAGACAATCGGTACCTTTGACCGCCAGAGATATGACTCGTGGGAAGACTTCCCAACGGTGACGCGTTGCATCACGGAGCACACGCCGAACGGTCCCCAAGGTTACAACAGTGGAACGCTGATCACGCAGTCTCCCGGCTGGATTGTCATGTTCCGCGAGCGACTGGATACGCGCATCATCCCGCTGGACAAGCGTCCGCATATCGACGACCACATACGCCAATGGAACGGGGATTCCCGCGGCTGGTTTGAGGGAAACACGCTGGTCGTCGAAACAACGAATTTCACCGACAAGCAGATCATCGGCGGTGGCGCGGGCTCGACCATCCCGACCGGAATTCCTTTCGGGAACATTCGTCTGATCGAACGCTGGGTGCCGGTCAGCGCAAAGAGAATGAATTATTACGCCACGATCACCGATGCGAAGACATGGACGAAACCCTGGACGTTCATGCTTCCCTGGGAGCGAGACAACACGTATCAGCTTTTTGAGTACGCATGTCACGAGGCGAATATCGGCATCCTGAACTCCCTGCGCGGTGAGCGGCTCCTCGAGCAGAAGGCCGCCGAAGCAGCGGCGAAGGGTGCACTATCGAGCGATCAAACGTCAGACGGCCTCATCGGAGCGACTGAAGCGGCCATCCGGTCGAAGTTGGGTGAGCCGAAGGCGGTCGACTACAATGGCTCTCGCTGGACGTATGAAACTGCCGATGGTGTCTTCGTGCTGTACCTGTTCTTTGCTGAGGGCAAGGTGAAAATCGCGACTCCCAACGATCTCCCGCTCAACGCTGTAAAGAGACGCTAAGGAGACGATCCGATGGAAAATCCGTGGAAATTCGCGCTCATCGTTTTGTTCGCCGTCCGAACGACGGCGGCTCAGACGCCGGCCGGGCAGACCGCACTCGGCCCGAACCAGTTGCAGACCCAGATACGACGTCTCCCGAACGGCAAGCCGGACTTGAGCGGCATCTGGCAGGCCCTCAACACGGCAAACTGGGACCTCGAAGGCCAGGGCGGCGGACCGTCACCGGTTCTCGAACTCGGCGCGATCGGCGCAACGCCGCCAGGCTTGGGTGTCGTCGAAGGCGGAAAGATTCCTTATCAGGAGTGGGCGGCGAAAAAGAAACAGGAGAACTACAAGAACCGCCTGAAGCTCGACCCGGAATTGAAGTGTCATCTGCCCGGTGTGCCCCGCGCTACTTATCTGCCTTATCCATTCCAGATCTTTTCCAGTGTCAGTCAGGGTAAGGAGCGGCTGGCGATCGTCTACCAATATTCCTACGCTCGCCGCGAGATTAATATGGGGAAACCCACGGAGGCGCCCATCGATTCGTGGATGGGTTGGTCCAACGGCAAATGGGAGGGCGATACGCTGGTTATCGATGTTTCGGCTTTCACGACACCCATTCTCCTCTCGCCGGAGGGGCCACCGAGCGAGCACTGGCTCGACAGGGCCGGGAATTTCCACAGCGATGCCTTGCATGTGATCGAACGATTCACCCCGCTCGGCCCGAATCACCTCGCGTACGAAGCTTTGATCGAGGATACGAAGGTCTTTACGCGACCCTGGAAGATCAGCATGCCGCTCTATCGACGTCTCGAGAAAAATATGCAGCTCCTGGAGTTCAAATGCCCGGAGTACACGGAAGAGTTGCTTTTGGGGCCTTATCGCAAGCAGCCGAACAAGTAGAAGAAAGGGCGTGGGCGTACCGGGCGGTCGTAAAGAGGCCGCGTAAGCGGCGTACCGAAGCGATCCGGACGGGTGGACCCGACGCTCAAAGAAGGAGGTCAATGCCATGGTAACGAGGCTGTCAGTCGTCGCGATTGGTGTTGTCGGTCTCTTGGTTCTGGCGACCGTTCCGGTCGCCGCACATCACGCCTTCTCCTCGGAGTTTGACGCGAACAGGCCAGTCCAGTTGACGGGCGTGGTCACGAAAATGGAATGGGTCAATCCTCACTCCTGGATCCACATCGACGTCAAAAAACCGGACGGGACGGTGGAAAAGTGGATGATCGAAGGCGGTACCCCGAACACACTGCTCCGACGAGGCCTGAGAAAGCAGGACCTGCAGCCCGGAACGGAGATCAAGGTCGAGGGTTATCTGGCCAAGGACGGCGGACACCGGGCAAATGGCCGGAATGTGACGCTCCCCAACGGGCGCGCCCTGTTCCTCGGGTCGTCGGACACCGGCGCTCCGCGGGACGGAGCCGATCCGACGGAAGGTGGCGTTCGTCCCAAGTGAGAGCTCTCGCCCATGACCAGCATGGGATCGACCCTTTCTTGCAGGTCGGCACGCGCCCGCACGGGCGCTGAACACCGCCTAAGCAGGCCGATGCGCCTTGAGGAAGGAATGAATTTGGCGCACCGCTAGCGGAATTCGCTCCTTGGGTTCTTTCCAGGGGAAGATGCTCACCTCGGCCTTTGGCGCGAGCATCGCGCATTCCATGGCGACGGCGTATGGGTGCGCGGGGACCTCGTCCGGGAGGATCAGGACCGGATTTTGGCAGCTGCGCACGAAATCGCGTGTCACGGTGAAGACGAAATCCGGGTCGGTTTCGAACATCCTGGTGACGAATTGGTCGGTCGTCTGCAACGTGATCTCGGGCCGTTTGGCAGTCAACGTCGCACCCCAGCCCTTCCAAAATGTGCCTGCATACTTCGGGTCACGCATCTCCGGACGCCAGCCTACGGGCTGCGCCAGCACGGCTGCGGCAATGCGAGTGGGTGCGCGCTTCAGAAGACTCCAGATGAAGGGACCGCCAATGCAGAAACCCATCACCGAGAACTTGTCGATCCCGAGATGATCCATCAGGCCGAGCTGGTCGTCGGCATAGGATTCCCACGGCCGGTCGACCTCGACAGGGCCGGTGGACTGGCCGCTGGGCGCGTTGCGCAGGTCCGCCGCGATCGAGCGATATTCTCCCTTGAACTCCTCGATCGCATTAAAGGGCGAGTTGCCAGTAAAGAAGGAAATGGTCGAGTTCAACCCTCCGCCCGGAATCAGTAACAGCGGGAAGCCGGAACCGGCCTCCTCATAGTAGATGCGAACTCGGCCTCGTTCGTAGAACTTGCCAGTCCCTCTTTTGCCCTGAGCAAACACGTTCGGCACGGCGGCCGTTGCCGCTGCCGCAGCTCCCGCTGCCAGTATGGTGCGTCTCGTTAAACCCATAATCGGCGTCTCCTTGTTTTTAAAGACCGGCTATTTCCGGTACATGTGTCCCTGGTCTTTTTCGTTCTCGCAGAGGTGTTCCATCAGTTCGGTATCCGGCATGAGATTGAACGGAATGGTCGCGGTCCACGGCCGCTCGTAGTTCTTGGGATCGGTGAATGTGAATTCGATCACGAGGTGGCCGAAGTCGGACCGGCGGTAGCGTTCCGTGATACGCAGGTCTTCCGAGTGCGGTAGTCCTTCTCCGTCCAAGTAGGTCTGCTCGTTGAAGCCGGAGCTTTCCACGACGAGAGTGTTCTTATCCCAATTCGCGACCGAGTATCCGAACCAGGTCGGTGTGGGGTCAACCGGCAGTTTCCGGCCATCCGTGAAAATCTGACGGAAGACGGTGAATTCTTCAAACAGCGTCAGGATGACTCCCGGCGTCTGTACGATCTTGATAGGGAGCGGTAGCATGTGGTTCGGAACGCCGTCGGGAAGGCAGCGCTCGGAGGGATCGGCCGCGTCGCCGTGCGCGGTGATCTCCGCGTAAAACTTTTCTGCCCCGGGCAGCATGGGGGCCTTCGAACCGGCGGGCATGTAGCGTTCAAGGCCTCGACCTTTGGGATTGGTGTATTGGCGGCTGGAGATCCAGATTCCGCTCAGGTCGGGATGGCCGTCGGAAGCGCGCGGCGCGGGAGCGCTGAGATTGGGCTTGCCATCTTTGGTTCGCGGCGTACCCGGCAAAGGCAGTTTGATCCACTGGGCTTGCGCGGTGAAGGCCAGACCCAGGACGAGGAAAAGGTTTGTGACGAAGTTCGAGAGTTTCATTAGGGCTCTTTCGCTTGCAGCATTGGTTGAACTGCTGTTTTCTTGAGTGTATTAACACTATCTGAGAGAGGAGTCAATCATGATGGAACGTCACTCCCTTACCAGGTCATTCGGTCCTGCGTTGGAGCTAACCGGGAGACGCTAATCGGTTCCATCGCGGTCTTTCCGGTAAGCGGCCGGTCCGGATGCATTGCAAACGATACGGCGGCGCCGAACAGCATCAAAACCTAGGAAAGGTCGCACCCTCGCCAAATCCCAGAACGACGCGGGCAATGAACAGCATCACAATGCCGTAAACCAAACCCATCATAATCGTCGCGCGGCCCAGATGATGGCGCAGATGGTCAGAGCGAGCCGCGGTCCAAGCCTGTCGGCCACCCCAGCCCCCGCTGATTTGGAACAGCAGATAGGGCTAGGCAAAGGTGGAAAAAAAGCAACCCCGCCTGCGTTTTCGTCAGTGGTATTTCCTTCAAAAATTCATTTGACGCCATGACGGTTCCGATGTTCACGCGGTCGAGGTCGGTCAAGAAATACATCAAGCAAAGGAGGCCAAGGACGTTATTGGTGGCTCGGAAGAAATTAGCGTGCGTGAGCCGGTATCATGTGCCGTTTTCGGGTCGCAATCAGGTAAGATGGACGGGCAAAAAATAGAGGGAGGCATCATGGAGAAAGCGACGATCGAAATGGCAATCCTCGGCCTCGAAGAGCAAAAGAAAAAGATTGAGCAAGCGATAGCGGAGCTACGCACTCAACTTAATAGCCGAGGTCACAGACCATTTCCAGCCGCCGGAAGTGAAATGCCGACGCCTTTTGTCCGGAAGAGACGAAGGATGAGCGCGGCGGCTAAAAGGAAAATTTCAGACGCCATGAAGCGGCGGTATGCCGCGATGAGGGCACCAGCTAAGAAGTAACTACGGTCATCGGATCCTTGCACAATTATGGCCTGTTGTCGGCTTTTTGCTGCCGTACGATCTTGCGCAACGTTTCCATCAACGAAAGAGCACGCTTGGTGAACGTAGCGAACTAAGACACGCGCGGAAGCGGACTGGGCGCGGGTTTTCCATTCTCGAGAGAGCCTTCGCTCAGTCGAAGAACGTGTCAGATTTGTGCCATACTGTCCGTGCCAAGTCCTTTCGAAGTCAAAGAGGCCAGGATAAATCTCGTGTTGCCATTTGGTCGCATACTTCTGGTTGACGATTTGAGCCTTTCCGGCGATTCGTCCGTATGTCCCTCCAAGCAAGGGCAGAGTTCAGGATCGTCGGTGAAGCCTTAGATGGAATGGAAGCCATCCAGAAGGCGGAAGACCTGCAGCCCGACTTGATTCTGCTGGATATTGGTTTGCCGAAGCTGAACGGAATGGTAGCGGCCGAGCAGATTCGTACTCTCGCCCCTGATGCAAAACTCCTATTCGTCAGCCTGGAGTCTTCATCCCCTATAGTGGAAGAGGCTTTCCTCGGCGCACGCGGCTACATTCAAAGCAACGAAGACAGAACACTCCCGCATCGCTGTTTTTGGTGAATGCGCACCGCTCTTGTGGACGGAGGGGAATACGAATGGTGCGATCGAGATCGAAAAGATCTGTAACGATCTAATCAACACGCACGAGATTGATGTCCTGTGCGCATATCCGCTCAGCCTTTCTCAACGAGCGGATGACGAGGCGACATTCAATAGCATTTGTGCCGAGCACACAGCTGTTTTTTTCCGATGAAGCCAAATCAGAGGCTCCATCGTTAATCAGTTTCCTGATTCAAGCTCACAATTGCCCTGATGACGGTTTTGCCGGCCTCTGAATCAATTTCCAGTTGACCCCCGATCTGATGCAGGCGTTCGCGCATTCCTACCAGCCCAAGACCCGAAGAAGCTTGCACTCCACTGTTGCGTTCCGACAAGGTTGACAGACGAATGTTGTTCGGTATGCCTTTGCCGGCATCCTCGATGCTAAGGATAATCTGAGGCCCGGCCTTTGAAACTTGTCGCAGGAGCTGAATCTCGGCTGTCCTGCTGCCCGAATGTCGCCATATATTGGTGAGCGCCTCCTGAACTACACGAAAGAGGACGAGTTCGATATCGGGGGACATGCGCCCGAGATCCGGAGCCAGGTTCAGATCAACATTGATCGCGGTTCGCTTCGAAAACCCATCGAGGTAAGATCGCAAAGCGATACTCAGGCCGCCCCCATCGAGCAGTGGCGGATGAAGCAGATAGGAGACGGTCCGGATCTCTTTCATGGCTCCCTCTAGAATATTCTTGAGTTCGACGATGACCGAGCCGCAGGAAGGCGGAGCTAAACTCTGGATTTGGCCCGCCATCAAATTTGCCACGATGAGGTTCTGTCCGGTGCTGTCGTGCAATTCTCTCGCAATCCGCCGCCGCTCCTCGTCTTGTGCCCGCAACAAGGCGCCGGAAAGTTTTCTGGTTGCTTCTCCCGATTGGCGCAGTTCATCGATGGCAGCGCCGAGGAGAAAAACCGGAATTGCGACTCCTAAAAGAAAGATCTGCAGGGCAAGAACACTTGTGCCGGGGTCGATTGCATTGAATACGGTCGATGCACGAAGGTTCTGCCAGATTGAAACCACCGTCACTACGAGAATCGCTCCGCTCGCGCCGCGTTCGCCGAACCGGATTGCAGCCCAGAGTATAAGCGGGAGCGGTGAGTAGAGAAGCGCCGGCAGGAAGCCGCTACTGACCGTCACACTCACGTGAAAGGCAATCACGCAAACGGCGAAGAGACTCAGAGCCAGAACGATAGCTTCGGTCTTGCGACGGGACGTGAGGCGCGTACCCTGCAAACGTGGACCGAACCAAATCAAAAACACCGGTCCGAGGGTGACGCTGCCTAGAGCGTTGGGTATGGACCAGTTACACCAGTACGTCCAGTAATTAGCGATTGGCCCGCCGCCAACGATCTGTACAAAGGCGCCGCCCAATGCTGAAATCGCTGGGCTGATCCCAGCGGTGATGAGAACGTAGATGGCTGCGTTGCGTAGCGTTCCGAACCACGGAGGTTCTCTGAGAAACCGCTGGATGCCGAAGGCGCTCAAAATCGCTACCAGGCAGTTCGTCCCAAACGCCACCAGGGACTGCGCTGCCGGCATCGGCTCCGCTATCACGTGTGCGGGGAAAGCCGCTGCGATGTATAGCCACCAATGGCTTTTCGGTACAAGAGCCAGTGTACAAAAGAGAATGATGTTTGGAGGCCAGAATGGAGCAAAGATCCGATCGGATAAGGTACCGATGGAGAACGCTGCCTGCGCCCCCAGGTAATACGCAATGGCTAAAAGAAAAGGCGGACGGAAGAACTTGAGATATGGCGGCAGGTGCACCCATGCCGATTGCAACCACCCTTGACCCGGTCCATGTTTTTTGAGAAGGAGTGTGCTTCGCTCCATTGCAAACCGGCGTTTTCCGGCTTTGAAACTTTAGCGTACTAAAGCGGACGCTTCAATTCGGAAAGGGGGAGACAGTTTGGTGTTGCTATCTGGCTTCAGATCCAGACAGAACCTCTTGGTCGATGCGTTCGCGAACATGACGGAGCAAGTCGCGTATGCCAATCGATCTTTTGGTTGTTTCCTGTTTGGCCCATTTCAGCAACTGTACCATTTGAGCAGCCGGCATGCTTTTGGAGGTGATCGCCAGTGTCGTACCACACTGACAGTTGGCAAGCGATACCGTTCCCAGCGGTTCCGAAGGGATTTCTTGGCAAGTCGCGTCGTATGAGATAGGTCTCCCCACGTGCGTTGTCAATTGCAGGTACTCTCGAAGCGAGCCGAAACGCAGGCCGCATTGGGGACATTCTCTCGGGAAGAGTCCTTCTATGTACGAGCGCACGATCTTTACAACCTCATCTTCGTTCATGAGCTTTTCACACCTCGGGTCGTATAAAGCCTCTCCCCCAGGGAGAGGCTTTACTATCGAACTCGACTTATCTTCAACGAGGCGATTAGCGCCGGAAGAATCGAGTCAAGTAACCGCCCGTCATTGAAACCAGACCGATGAGACCAATCAGGCTCAGTGGGCTGGCGGTTTTTGGCATTTGTTTCGGCTTGGACGGTGCTTCCGGTGGTGCTGGTGTAGGTTCTTCGGGAGCCGGCGCTGGTGCCGGCTGTACAGCGGGAGCGGGCGGTGTTTCTGGAACGGGAGCCGGTGCCGGCGCTACCACAGCAGGAGCAGGTTCTGGTGTCGGCTTAACCCTTAAGAAGGTATCAGGTTCAGGTTGAGCTTTCTCTTCCGCGGCGGCCTCGGTTGATGTGCACATGCCGCCTCCCAGTTCCGCGACCTCCTGTTGTTTTTCAGCCGCTCGCGCTTGTGCTTCTTCCGCTTCGTGTTGAGCGTGGGCTATTTCCTTCTGTCGTCTCTGACAAGCTTCGGCCGCTTCATGCTGAGCATGTTCTTCTTCCTTCTTCTGCTTGGCTATAACCTTCGGGTCTACCGGACAAGTCTGGCAACCTTTCTGCATTTCTTGTGAGGTGTGATTTTTCTTCTCTGCCTTGGCTTGCTGAACGGGAATTCCCCAGCCCCAGAGTATGATTGCAAGCGCGACGGCTAGCAGTCGCCCCGTGGCAAGTTTGGAAACGTACATACTTCCTCCTAAATTGCAGCAGTCTGTTCTGCTTATAGAGTGAGACGTCCCATTCCACGAAAGGACCCGCCGTTCCTCTTCAGCAAGGCCGCTCCCGGAAATTTTGATTACGTTGTCCCGGAGTTTTACGGAGTGAGCGTCACTCGTCGCGTTCAGTTTTTGTGGAATAGTTTGGCGATCTGACGACCGATGTCGTCGATTTCCTGTGACACACCGACCCGGAGAAGTGTTTTCACGCTTTGATCGGTTAAGCCCCATCCTGGAGATACGCGAATCGTCGTTTCACTGGGCAAAACCCAGAAAAGCAAGGGAGCAATATATTGGGATGTTCCTCTCAGTGTGAAGTCTCCCCATGTACCCAGACCACCGTACAATTCGACTCCGGCGCCAAATCTTTCTCTGCAGAACGCGCACCGCTTTCCTGTTGGTGTGGCTATTGGACGGCTCACACCGACGGCGTATCCAAATTCCCACCGGCCTCCGTTCAGATTCTTTTCTCCAATGAAATTTTCAGAAAGGTTCCAGTTTCCAATGTCGCTCGACAGGATCAACTTCGTTTCGATTTCCCGTTTGTGTTCGTGACGCGCCTCGTGGCTGGGGACGTTCAGATCCTCCTTGCCATCAAATCCAACAATCTCCTTAAGCGTTTTGTCGGCGCCATTGATGTGCTCGTATTCGACATACAGGACGGGATTGATCCGGTGCGGTTCCAAGAAAGGGCGAAACCGATTCTCAAAGCGAAAGCCGGTGAACAAACTCCCCTCATGCCGGGTATGTTGCCAATCGACGTAGAATTCTGTTGTCCACCATCTCCTCGCTCCATATTCGAATTCATTCAAAGCGCCCAGGAATGTGTTGAGACCGTGCACCTTCCCTAGAACTGGACTTGTTCCAATCTCGAGAGCGCCTGGTTCCTCCATGTAATGGTCGTACGCAACGAAGTAGGGGGTCGGCCTTCTTTCCTGAGCAAACACAAGGGCCGACAGCAGACCAAGAGCTGCAAAGACACTAGTAAGGGCATGCTTGACTCTGACCATGTTTCCTCCTGGCAGAAAAATCTCCGGGTTCACTTGGGAACCCAGACGACGTAAATCACAATCACCGTCAAGATGCCGAGCGCACATACGGTGAAACCAGTGCGTCGCCGCGCGCGAAGCGCCAGCAGCGTAACCATGCCTGTGAGCGAACTGATGACGAGCAGTACGGCGGCAACATCGATAGTCCAGTACCAGATGTTGCCGACATCGAAGCCTTTGTGAAGGTCGCCAAGCTTTCCCAGAAATCCGCGACTCTCTTTTTCCACCTGACCTCTTCCATCAACCCGGTTGATCGTCACGACCGTGCGAGCGCCCGGAACGGCGAAGGTCATCTGGATCTGGTCGGGGTCGTCGTGATAGTCCGTGGATCGCGAGCGGATTCCTAGCTTTTGCTGGACGCATTGTTCGAGCGTGGCCTGGTCCGGGTTATCGACAAAATTCTTGTCCACGAGGATTTCTGATCTTGCGATTTGCGGATCACTAAATCCGAAATCCTCATGATTCAGGGTCAGGCCGGTAGCACCAAAAAGCAGTGCGAGAGTGAACCCCGCCATCGAAATATAGATGTGTGCAAGGAGCGCCCAGTGCGCAATGACGCGAACGACATGCTTCATGGCTCTATTGCGGACCGTAATGAACTAACACAGCGTCGAAGTTGGCAGTGGCCGGCAGGGTGATACTCGTCGGGCTATCACCGAGGATGATCGTGCCGGCTTGCCGGGCATAAGTTCCATGCTCCTGGTTGGTCTCGACTGTGATGCGGTATGCGCCCAAAGGCACCGGCTTGTGTTCGTTGTCCAGGCCCTCCCATACCAGTTCATATTTTCCGGCCGGCCGTGTGGCGCGTGTGATGGATCGGAGTTGCTTTGGACTCCCCTTCAGGAGACTCCACATCGTCGAAAGATTCGCATGATATTTCGGGTTACTCCCCCAGAACGCCAGGATGCGGACGAGCTTGCCCGAAGAGTCCTCGACCCAAACGGCCACATACGGACGTTTCTTGGAGCGTCCTGAAGTCAGCGGAAGAGTCACGGTGAGTCGGTATCCCGGAGGCCAATTTGTGGAGACTGGTGTTTGAGCTGAGGACGGCCGTTCCAGACGGGCAAAACCGGAAGTCCGCAGCAAGACACCGGACTCGATTCGCAGCGCTTCGGCGCCGGGCGTCGATTCGACAAGCGGCAGGCCATAATTTGTGTCGGCCAGGCATAAGGTCGTGGCGAGCGCATTGGCGGTGACCGCATCCCAAGCCACCACAGTCGCTGCCGCGGCGATTCCTGGCGGTTGCCCGCTTCGCGCATCCGTCAGGTGTGCGCCACGCGCGTATGTGCCGCTCGTGGCGACGGCCGCGTTCTGAAGATCAATCGTCGAGACCGGTCTGGCATTGTCGTACGAGGAGACAGGATCGGCGATGTCGATCTGGCAGGACGGACCCCAGAGTACGATGTCGCCGCCAATATTGAGTGACAACCCATTGATCGACGGCCATGCTTTCCGTGCAGTGTTCGCCGCATGATCGATGATGAACGCTTTGCCCAATGCATCGACGCTTCGCGGCGTATCGGCGCCGCCGGGACGAATCGAAAAGACTCCTCCGGTGCGGCGCTCCCAGTAATCGTACGCATCGAAAACTTCCCTCAGCTCACGAGAGGGTTTCCGATGGCCGTTTGATTTTTCCAAAAGGCTGATCTCGCTGTTGGGATCCCGAGTGTTGAGAATCGAAGCCAATCGATCAATTTCGTCAAGGACCGTCCGGCAGACGCATTCGGCAACGTGGGAATACGGCGTCCAGACGACCAGATCCAGCGACGTCCCGATGACGCCTTCATATTCGAAGTGATGCTCTTCGGAGTGGGACGCTGAACCGAATGCAGCGAGCGGTAAAAGCGCCGGCAACATCAGAAACGACCGCCGGTTTATGCTGCGCCCCATCGATTTCATAAGCTCTCCTTCAAGCGCGTGGGTCAGAACCCTCAGTCGTTTGCGGCTCGCTGCGCCCATGCTCGAGAAAGTATTCGTGCTCTGTGAAGTAGCCGCACGCCCACAGCAGGCGCGTACAGAAGACACTCGCACGCGCTTCAGGTCCCCACTTGACGTTCCATGCCACGCCGCGGTTATCAATCACGTTGACTTTCGGAATGGTCCCTGACATGTCTTCCTGAGCGAAACGGAATGGAGGCTGGGGTTGGCCTTCGGGACCACCGACACCGGACTGAAAATCGAGTGAAGGTACATCACCTGGATCCGCCCACAAAATATTCTCGCCGTGCGGCAGTTCTCCGGCATCCGCCTCCTCGTGGATGACCTGTAAGAAAAAGGCGGCAGTCACGCTTAAAAGAATCGCCAGGAAGCATCGGTACATTTTGTAAACTTACTGGAGCTTGGATCGCGTCGGGCATCCGGATTACACCTCAAGGACAACATCTTTCTTTCGGGTTCAGGAGCTCCGGGCCGATCCGCGGAAAATTTGGGCGATTCACCTTTACTCGCTCCTCCGCTCGAAACTGGGTCCCAGTAATCTTCCCCACACAGACCCGGAGTTCTTACCTTTGCGTCCTCGGCTAAATGTATCCGTGCTCTACAGCAAGCCTGGGAACTCAAATGCTCACGCTAGTGGAATGACGGGTGCGATCAGAGAATCGTGTGACTCCAAAGGGAGGCTTAAAATCGGTTCTGCTCGCTGGACTTCTTTTTGTCTTCGGATCGGCTGCATTCGCGCAAGATTGTGGTTGTCCGCAAACTCAGGTGAAAAAGAAACAGGAGCAATCTTGTGCACAGCGGCAAAAACCTTATGCGGAATCCAACCCAACGCGCAGCATCGCTCCTCGAGACTTGCCTGCCGTGTATCAGAAGGAAGCCTATCGTGCTGCGGATGCGGCAAACGTTGTGGCGGAGTTCACACCGGAATTTATGCTATGCGACGTGAAAGCCATTGCGGTAATTCCAGGCGTCAAGAAAGCTGCGTTTCTTGTCGGCGTCCGTTGGGGCAAAGGGCTGTTGACAATGCGCGATCCAGACGGACGCTGGATGTCGTGGACTATCACCGGACGCTGCAAATTCTCGAGCGCGAGTAGGGCAGGAAACAGCGTCGCTGGCGGGAAAACTCGCGGCCGTCATTCTCGTGATGGGCCTTGCTCTTCTCATTCTCGCTTTGCTTCACGAATAAGGAGATCCATGGACAACCTTGTCAGCCAGGCTTGGCATGAGATCGCTGCGCGTCCGGAGGGCCCGCTAGCCCTGCGGTTTTACCTGCAGCCGCTGATGGCCACGTTCTTCGCGCTTCGCGATGGATTGAAGGACGCGCGCAGCAACCGGCCTCCCTACTTCTGGGCGCTCTTCACCCATTCGACGCATCGGAAAGAACTGGTTCGTAACGGTTGGCAATCGATCGGGAAGATCTTCATTGCCTCGATGGCGCTCGACCTTGTGTACCAGGCGATCGTCCTCGACTGGCTTCGTCCGCTGCAGACCATCGTCGTGGCCTCCATGTTGGCGATAGCTCCATACCTGACTCTTCGCGGCCCAGCCAATCGGGCCGCGAGAAAGTGGATCAGTTGGAAGTCTTGCAGCCTTCGATGAGTTGTCTAAGTGGGGAATAAGCGACGCGGTAGTCAAGCTCCGCCTGAAGGATTTCTTCTTCTGCGCCGGTTTCGTAACTGACTGTAATCGCGAACCGGCGTGAGGTCTCCAATCCTCTCGGTGCGCTGCAAGTCCAGGAATACTTTCTGCCTCAGTGTCGAAGCGGCGATGGTTTGGTCCTTCCCAGCAAAAGGGAATTCAGCAGTCCATCGGGCCTAAGTAGTCGGCCTGAACGGCTTCGCGATGATACCGGGCAGCTTGAGGACCTGCGGGCGGCGCGTACCAGTAAATTTCCTTCGGCCTCTCGGTTAGAGCCGGCCGTCAAACCAAGTAATCGCTTAAGGTGGACTTCATGAAGCAAGCAGTCTCGTTTGTCTCTAGAGTATCTCGTTTCACGATTGCCGTTGGGCTGATCGTACTAATGGTCTCCTTGTTCAACTGGTACCAAGTACGCACCGCCGAGAATGCCGCTTCGTTTGAACCCGTCAACGCAAAATCTCTGTTGGTTCCAGAGCGAACGGTTATCGATGCAGTCATCAGGAATGGCGTTACGGAATCTGCCGCGGTTGGGGACGCAATTATAGCATCCGTGACCACGCCTGTCTCCATTAAGGACAACACTGTAATCCCATCTGGCGCACAACTCCGGGGAAGCCTTGAAGAGCTGTCGGTCGGCCGCGAAAATGCGAGACTGACGGTAAATTTCACTGTCCTATCCATTGAGGACCGCAACTTCACCATTCAAACACGGCCTGTTGCGGCAATTATTCCGGTCCTAAGCGACACTCAGATTTTCGCTGGTGTGTTAAAGGCGCTTACGGGGGCAGGCTTGGGCGCTGCACTTGGGGCGGCGTCCGGAGACCCGGCTTTGCTAAATCGTGGTCTGGCGGGAGGAACAGTTTCCTCCCTCTCAGAGGAGATTTCAGTTCCCGTAAAAGTCGTTCTGATTCGCGGCTTGAACGTCTCGTGACCAAGATCGTCTAGCAATGTTTCAAGCTGCTTACCGCAATTTTGCTGAGGGCGTCTGGCTGTCACAGATGAGGAAATGGAAGAGGAGGTGGACAGTGCGTGCTTTGATCCCATCAACGCCACCGAAGTTTCTCACGGGGCTTACGCCCGCCCAGAAAAAACTCGTGCTTCAATCAGCCGAACTGCGGAAAGTCCAAGCAGATCGGGTGATTGTCAATACGGGAGATCCAGCTACAAGCCTTTTCCTGCTGAAGCATGGCAGAGCAAAGTACTATCGGATAACCAAAAAAGGAGAAGAGGTTGTCCTCTGGTGGCTCACAGCGGGAGACACTTTTGGGATCGGCACACTGCTGGCTATGCCTATAAATTACATAGGTACGGCGCAGGCGCTTGACGAGTGTGAACTGCTGGTTTGGAGCCGGAACAGAATCCGTTTGCTGGCGGAAAAACATAGAATTCTGGCACAGAATGCTCTGCATATCATTCTGTACTGCCTGGCCGCCTATACGGAGAGACTGATTGGATTGGCTACAGGAACCGCTGAGGAGCGCCTGGCGTATACCCTGCTCCAACTCGCGCGGCGAGCCGGCCATATGCGACCCGACGGAGCGGAACTTACAATCCTGAATGAGCAGCTTGCTCGCCTGGCGAGTGTCAGTTCTTTTACAGCCAGCCGGCAATTGAAGGAGTGGGAACGCCAGGGCATAATCCAGAAGGGCCGGGGGAAGGTTGTCATTCTTGCTCCCGAAGGCCTCTTGATCGAGTGATCTCTAGCTCGCGACCGGCTGCGTCTTTTTTCGGCTTATTTGCTCCAGAGCAACGACGACATTGACTTTCTGCGCTAGGCTCTCTTCTTTTTTCCGGAAGTCGTGGCAGGGCATCGAGCGGAATCGGAGGAGTCGCAAGCGTGAAGGGATTGCGGGTCTTGGTCGCCGAGGACCACGAAGACTTGCGCGCGCTTCTCGTGGCATTACTTTGTTCAGACTTTCCAGTCGTTGCCGCGGTTGACGACGGTGAACAACTCGTTGAAGCGGCGATCTTCCTTAAGCCGGATATCATCATCAGCGACGTAGGTATGCCATGGATCGACAGCTTTTCCGCAAAGAATGAACTTCGGTCTAGGGGTATTCACGCCGCGTTCGTCTTCATCGCCACAATCGACTTCGATGGGCTGTTTTCCAACACTATGGATGAAGAACCTGTCGGCTGGGTGCACAGGTACGACCTTTTTAACGAATTAAAGGCTGCCGTTCACACAGTCGCGAGCGGAAACGGCTACATATCCCAATCATTCGGATTGGGACGGTAAAGCCAGTTACGCCAAAAGCGTTCTAGGAGAATTTCGACGTTGATTTCGTTTCAACGAGCTTCATTCTCACGGAATATTCCACCAACTCTAAAACGGAATTGACTTTGAGTGTGCACATGATCGCTGCGCGGCGCACTTCCACAGCTTTCACGGTCATGGAAAGAGCATCAGCAATTTCTTTATTGCTCTTGGCATGGGCGAGCATTTGTACAATCTGCCGTTCGAGGGCCGTTAACATTTCTACCGGAACCTCCACTTTTTCGTCTGTCCTCGAACCATGCTGTGTCGCCATAGAACCATCCGACGAAGTGTTTGTAAGCGTAAGGCTCTCGTGCATTTCGTCGCGCACTGCGGCTACCAGGTAGTGCAAATCAGTCTTCAACAGGCAGGCTCGTACGCCGAATGCCGCCACCTGGTTCGTCAGTTCGAGCGGGTCATACATGGTGATGATGAATATTGCCGTTTCAGGAAACTGTTCGTGGATTTGCCGAGCGGCTTCCAGGCCATTGAGGTCCGGCATGCAAAGATCGAGCACGACAACATCCGGGCGCTCGACTGTGGTCAGGGCCACAGCTTGCTTTCCAGTTGCGGCTTCAGCGCAGACTTTCCAACCCTCTTGTTCCAGTATTTCGCGCACGTACCGTCGCACGAGGGCATGGTCATCGGCTATGAGAATACGCGGCATATTGACCCTCTGAAATCGGGATTGTGGCGTTAACCGTAGTTCCTTCCGGGCTTGTTTCGATCTCAAGCTGTCCTCCAAGTTGCTTCAAGCGCTGGCGCATACCTAGAATTCCAACGCCAGGAGGCAGTGCCACTTCCCGGTTGTCGGGCGTCGTCGGCAGCGAAAAACCATGGCCCTCGTCTGTGACTCGCACGTGGATTGTGCCCTGTTCCTGGGTCACCCAGATGACGGCGCTCCTGCTGCCCGAGTGTCTATGAATATTAGTCAAACTTTCCTGCACCACGCGAAACAACGCCATTTCAATGTCTGTTGCCAGGCGTCCAATGTCATCCATCACCAACAGTTCGACCTGTATCCCGCTACGCTGTATGAACCCGCGCACGAACCACTGCAAGGCCGGCACCAGACCGGCTTCGTCGAGGAAGGGTGGGTGAAGTAAATAGGACAGGGTGCGAAGTTCTTTAGTAACTTGATTGCAGAGTGACACGCTCTGTTCGAGGGTATCGACAGCGCCAGGACTGAGGTTTCGTGATCCTCGTTGCATGAGCGTGAGGTCTGCCTTTATCGCTGCCATGTTTTGAGCAGTCACGTCGTGGAGATCTCGTGCGATCCGCCTGCGTTCCTCGTCCTGTGCGCGCAAAAGCAGGCCCGTGAGGTGCTGTTGGGCGTCGTGTGCTTGCTTGATCTCCGTGACGTCTTCATGGGCCACCACTAACCGCAGCACGCCGTCGGTGTAAAACCGGTTTACACGGACCTGAAACCATGACGTTTCTTCGGCGTGTGCAGATGCGTAAACACAACGGAAGTCTTTCAACTCACCCGACATCAAGCGCCGTATGCCATCGTAAACCAGGCGCGCTTCCACACATTCGCTTCCGGAGTCACAGACTTCCAGGTAGTGTTGCCCGATCTCGCAGCCGGTACCGGCCTGATTGCGTTCCGCGAAAGACTGCCAGCGTTGGTTGACGGCGATGATTGTGCCCTCTTCGTCAAGCAGCGCGACGCGAACATCGAGAGCGTCGATGGTGGATTGGAGAACACGCTTACTCTCTCTCATGGCTTTCTCCGCTCCTCTGCGGCGGGCCCGGTGAACCACCAAGGCGACGATAAGGGCACCTTCGAGAATGCACAGAGAAAAGATACTGAAAATGTGCCATCGATATCGGGACCAGATGGATTCTTCCTTGTCCAAAATAACCGTGCCCTGCGGCAAGTTGTCCTCCCGGATACCCCAGCGCCTCAATGCCTTCCAGTTCACCATCGGTGTAAGCGAAGTTTCTCGGACCGGTATTTCGTGGATAGATTCGCCGTGCAGCATGCGCACGACAATGCGGGCAGCCTCGAAGCCCATCGTTTCCTGGTTTACGACGGGTCCGCCAACGATACCTGTATCGAGGTAAATGGAGCCTAAGTTGTAGATGGGCGCGGCTGCCTTTGGCACCACCTTATTGAGGACATCTGCCTTCAATAAGCGTCTTCCGGCACCATCTTCAGACATGGTCAAGAAGAGAATGGCGGTCTTCGGGGGAAGATTTCGGAGACGCTTCTCCATATCCTCCAATGAGAGGCCCGCCAGGTAGCTTAGCTTGATCCGATCTTCGAACTGCCGCAGTCCCTTCCGGGCCGCGTTCTCCCAAGTCCGATCGCTGGTGGAGGCCCCGGAAACGACGAGTAACCGCTCCAAGTCCGGCTGTACTTTGCGGATGAATGCCAAAGCGGTTGCCACGTGTCTATCCATCTTCGGCGACACGACACCGGTCACCGCCGGTCCAGATGCCCAATTGTCGAGAGCGGCCTCATTTCCCCAATACACTATAGGAGCGTCATTGAAGAGTTCCTGGTGATATTCGCGCACAAAACCCAGCGCACCCGTGCCGACCGCGACAACCACATCGAATGTTATTCCCGAGTACCTGCGGCGGAACCACGACGACAGAATCGCGTAGTCTTGTTTCGGTACAGGCGTCACCTCGTAGTACTCACTGCGAATATCGATATCCACACCGAATTCCTCGTTTAAAACGGACCGGATCGCGCGATCGACGACGATGTTGTCCAGCATGTCGCTTCTGCCGTCATAAAGGAGCAAAACGTTCTTCTGGGCGCCGGCACCCGGAGCATTTTCCGAATTACAAAGCAGCAAGGCTGCTGCTGCCGCAGACCAGAGGAGTCGCGTTAATACAACTCGCGCCCGAGAACGTTTCATGATGCCCTCACTGTCACCTGATCCCGCTGCAGTCCCGGGTACGCCGCCAGGTTGTGGTCCCGGTAGTAGAAGAAGGATGTGCCATGCAACGCATTGCCGCCCCGCCGGGTAATGATGTTGACCGCGCCGCTTCCGGTCGCGCCCGT
>Ga0209470_1000379_pt1 | contig 35335 bp, 22 predicted proteins | sample GraSoiAngelo_125_FD_185882 | JGI IMG/M metagenome (GOLD analysis project Ga0209470, IMG submission 185882) | Grasslands soil microbial communities from the Angelo Coastal Reserve, California, USA - 14_0927_05_40cm (SPAdes) (version 2) | ecosystem: Environmental > Terrestrial > Soil > Grasslands ... | reverse complement strand
AAAGCTGTTGTGTGACGAGTCCAACTATGAAATGGACGGTCTCGCCGGTGTGCATGCGTCCGGCGTAGAACCGGTTATTCGAGGACAGATAAACGGGCCCCCCGCTGTTTCCCGGGAAGATCGCGAAATCAAACAGAAATTTTTGCGTCGATTCAGTCGGCAACAGAGGATAGGAGGCGATTCTGCCGCTCCGGAGGATGGGAAAACCGGCGGCGTTCGATTCCGTTCCGAAAGGATAACCTAGGCAAGTGAGCTCTTCGCCGGGATTGACCTCGAATTCCGACAGCATGTCGTCGTCGGCAAGAAGATTTGTGGAAATGATCGGAATCTGGATCCCGGCCGGCAGCGCAATATACATCACGCCCACGTCGACGTCGTCCAGACTGGTCCACAATGGCTGCCCCGCGTCGCGAATTTTCACCGGATAGCGGACGCGCTGCCAGCCGGAAGCCGTTCGCCGGCGTAGATTCAGGATTGCCGTGTCACCGGAAACGCCCTCCAGTACGTGCTTCGCGGTGATCAACACGGTTTTGAATTTGGTGCTACCCGCGATTGGCTTGGACATCAAAAAAACCGTGCCCAATGTGACAGAGTTCGGCCCAGCCGGGCCCTCGATCTTGAATGTTGCCTGGAATAATACGGTATTAAATTCGGTCTCCTGCGCCCGCGCCGCGAAGGAGCCACCCATGCAAAGGGCGGTCAACAGCATTATCATCAACATGAGTTTTCGGCGGATCGTGTCCATTCCCTCGTGGATTATCACAGATGACAGAGAAAGCCGGCGAGATTTTTATGGGCAAAGCCGTCGTTGCTTCAAAGGTATCTGTGAGCGACCCCTTCGCTCGCGTCTCCCCCTCATGAGGGGGAGAGTGACTTCGCCTTTTGCGGAACTTAGCTTGTAGAGTTTCAACCGGCAGGCGGTTTCCCCACCATATGGCCACAACCCGCCCTCTTCGCCCAATACTGCCAAGCACGCCAGGTTTGCTTCGAATACGGTTGGTAGCGCGCCGCGCGCGCGGCAATTTCTCCATCAGAGAGCGGCTTGAACTTCCCGAGCTGGATCGCTGCCAACTGGACACGCGCATTGCGCGGTAGGTACACAGAAAGCCTGACGACATCGATCAGCGATTGTGCTGCCGCTGCGAATCCGTGACCTCGCATTAACACGACGTTGTTCGAGCCAAGGCAGCGCGCCAAATCGCGGCCGTGGGCTGTGTTTGACACGAGAAGATCGGTGTCACCAAAATTATCGGCAATATCCCAGACCGGCACATGGCTTCCGATAAAACTACCGGAGTGGATGACCGGACGCAGCGGAACATCCGTGATTCCGAAGGGGAGAGTGTCCTCGGCATGGGCGTGCACGACCGCCACAACATCTGGCCGTGCTGCGTAGATGCCGCCGTGGATGAATCGTTCAACAGACGGCGTGCGCCCATCACTAAACGCTTCTCCATCCAAACCGAATTCCACGATATCGGAGCGTTCGACTATTTCCGGAGTGGCCAGCATGTGGGCCATGAAGAACCGGTCCGGCTTGCGGGGATGCCGAATACTGACGTGGCCATATGCATCCACGACGTTTTCGTTGGCGAGGATCCGATTAGCGATCACGAGTTCGTTAAGAGCATCATCCAGTTCGATCATCATTTCTAAATATTCCCCTCCTCGCAGAGGGGGGGCGCGAAGCGCGAGCCTGATAGGGCGAAGCCTCAATATGGCGCATCCGCCCCTCCTCTGCGAAGAGGGGAATGTTACTATTAGCATCCGTCCCTTGGCAGTTTCCTTTTAGATGGAGGCATCCATGCGACATCTCACATTCATCGCCACCTGTACGATCTCCCTCTTGCTGAGCGCAACTTCGCAAGCTCAGCGAGGAACGAGCGGCGGTCAGTGGCCGAACCACAGCGGAGACAAAGGAAGCACAAAATATGCTCCGCTCGATCAGATCAACAGGAGCAACGTCCGGAATCTGCACGTCGCATGGCGCCGTCCTGCAGTGGCGGACGAACTACGCGAACAACATCACGAGCTGAAGTTCTCCAACTTGTTCCGATCGACACCGTTGATGATCAATGGCGTGCTGTACGCTTCCGACGGCATCGGTCTGGTCGAGGCATTCGATCCGGCCACCGGCAGGACGCTTTGGGTGCAAGAGTCAACAGACCCCGGTCCGGAGGCGCTCACCGGTACGTCCACCCGCGGGATTGCGTATTGGCGCAACGGAGCCGACGAACGGATACTGTCTGTTCGCCCGCCTTACCTGTACGCTATTAATCTGAAGACCGGCGAACTGATTCGCAGTTTTGGAGAAGCCGGCAAAGTCGATCTTCGGACCGGACTTGGTCCGCAACCCCAGCCGTTCAACTTTACGTCGGCGCCCCTCATCGTCAAGGACATCGCTGTCATCGGTTCTTCGATTGCCGACAATCCGAACCTCAAGGAAGGAACTCGCGGGGACGTACGCGGTTATGACGTTAAAACCGGGAAGCTCCGGTGGACGTTTAGAACCATTCCTGGAGAGCGCGAGTTCGGCGTTGAGACTTGGGAAGGCCGGTCGTGGGAATATACCGGCGCTGTTAACGCCTGGTCCAATCTCAGTGCCGATGAAGAACTCGGTTATATCTACCTGCCGCTGACGTCTCCGACAAGCGACATGTATGGCGGGCACAGGCTCGGCAACAATCTCTTCAGCGACAGTCTGGTGTGCCTGAAGGCAGAAACCGGTGAACGTGTCTGGCATTTCCAGTTGGTCCATCACGATCTGTGGGATTATGATCTGCCCGCCGCTCCAATCCTGGCCGACATCCGAGTCAACGGAAAACCCATCAAAGCGGTCGTGCAGGTGACCAAACAAGGGTTTGCCTTCGTGTTTGATCGCGTGACGGGTCAACCCGTGTGGCCGATCGAAGAGCGGCCGGTACCGCAATCGGCTACTCCCGGTGAACGGACGGCGCCTACGCAGCCATTTCCCACAAGACCCGCACCGTTCGAACGTCAAGGCGTATCCGTTGATGACCTGATCGACTTCACGCCCGAGTTGCGAAGGGAAGCCATCGATATCACCAAGCGGTATGTCGTCGGCCCGCTGTTCACGCCACCATCAATTAAAGGTGACGCCCCAAACGATACGAAGGGGACACTTCAACTACCAGGTTCGGTCGGTGGCGCCGACTGGAATGGCGCTGCGTTGGATCCGGAAACGGGAATTCTGTATGTCCCGTCGGTCACGGGAACCTTTGCGGCAGACCTGGTTTCCGGCAACACTGTGAAGTCCAATTTGCAGTACATTCACGGTACCCGCGAATTCGTCACAGGCCCGCGCGGTTTGCCCCTCTTCAAGCCGCCGTATGGCCGGATCACCGCGATCAACTTGAATACCGGCGATCAGGTATGGATGAAGCCCAACGGTGACGGACCCCGTGAACATCCGGCGATCAAGCATCTGAACTTGCCGCCACTCGGTCAACCCGGCCGCGCCTCCCCGCTCCTGACGAAAACGCTGCTCTTCATTGGTGAAGGAGATCCAATCAACGTGCGTACGCCTCCTGGTGGAGGAGGCCGGAAATTCCGCGCCTACGACAAGGCTTCAGGCGCTGTGGTCTGGGAAATGGAATTTCCTGCCGGCACGACAGGCGCGCCAATGACCTACATGTATAAAGGAAAGCAATATATCGCGTTCGCGATCGGGTCGAACGAGCACCAGGCCGAATTCGTGGCGCTGGCGCTGCCGTAAGTAGCCACAAAAAGGCACAAGAAACACAAGAAATAGAAAACATTTTTGTGATTTTTGTGCCTCTTTGTCGCTAAAATTCCCGCGACTTCATAGACCGAAGGGTCAAACGGACCCGAAGGGTCAAAGGACCTGGGGGAGATTCATGGAAGGTAAGATCGCTCTAGAAGAACATTTTGCAATTCCGGAGACCATCAATGAGGCCCACGACGCGCGCTATACCGGCTGGTTTCCCGCCTGGCCTGATATTAAACGGCGCCTGTTCGATCTTGAAGAACTCCGTCTGCCGGAAATGGATAAATACGGAATCGAGCTCGTGATCCTGGCGCTGCATAATCCTGCGGTCCAGGGCATACCGGAACCCAAGCGTGCCGCTGAAGTCGCGCGCAAAGCGAATGATGTGCTGGCGGAGTTCATCGCAAAACGGCCGGGCCGTTTCGCGGGTTTCGCGGCTTTGCCGATGCAAGATCCCGACGCGGCGATCACGGAGCTGACGCGATGCATCAAGGAGTTGGGTTTCAAAGGAACCATGGTCAATGGTTTTTCGCAGGTTGGCGATCCGAATACGGTCGTTTATCTGGACGACCCGCGCTATTTGCCGTTCTGGGCCAAGTTGGAACAACTGGATGTTCCGCTTTATCTCCATCCGCGTGACCCGCTTCCCAGCCGTGAGCCCGTTTACGATGGTCATCCGTGGTTCATGGGTTCAGCCTGGGCCTTTGCCGTTGAAACCGCGATTCATTCGCTGCGTCTGATGGCGAGCGGTCTGTTTGATCGATACCCGCGCCTCAACGTGATTCTCGGCCATCTTGGCGAAGGTTTGCCTTACATGATCTGGCGCATCGACCATCGCATCAGCCAGACACCGCGGGGTATTCCCGCGCGCCGAAAAATGGCCGACTATCTTTGTGACAATTTCTATCTCACAATCAGCGGGAACTTTCGTACACCTACGCTCATCGATGCGATGTTGGAAGTGGGCTCGGATCGAATCATGTTCTCCGTCGACTACCCGTTCGAGAAAACAATCGAAGCCGTGAAGTGGTTCGATGAGCTCCACATCTCCGAGAGGGACCGCCTCAAGATTGGCCGCACCAACGCCATGGCGCTCTTCAAATTGGGAAGCATCAAGGCGGCGTCCCGTTAAAAGATGAGTTGGCAAGGACTGGCCGAAATCGCTCCAAGACTGTCGGACATGGAAGTCCGGTTCGAGAAGCGCAAGCGATTCACCGGCCTCTGGCTCGGTCCTTTCCTCTTTCTGCTGGCGCTATGGCTTCCTCCCCTGCAAAACGTGACGCCAGTCGGAATGCGCACGCTGGGGATTTTCCTATGGACCGTGACGTGGTGGGTTGCGGAGCCGATACCGATTCCTGCGACGTCGCTTTCCTCCCTCGCCATGCTGGTTCTGTGCGGAGTTCTCTCGGTAGATGCCGCTTTCAGTACGTGGTCGAACTGGATCTGCATATTTCTGCTCGGCGCGTGCATCATCGGTCACGCGATGGGAGTGCACGGTCTCACGCGCCGGATCGCGTATCGCATGGCGTCCTTGCGGCTGGTTGGAGGAAATCCTTGGCGTGTCTTGCTGATGTTTGGACTGGGTGCGGCGCTCATGAGTTCTATGCTGTCTCACGTTGTCACGACGATGATCTTCATCTCCATTGCCGCAGGACTCGTCAAGACGCTCGGATTCCAGCAAGGGAGCCGCTACGCTGAAGCGTTGTTTCTGGCCATCGCGTGGGGGTCGAATATGGGCGTGGTTACTCCTGTGGCAGCCCCTACGAACCTCATTGCCGTCGGCATCGCTCAGTCGATGGGCTACCGGATCGGATTTCTTCAGTGGGTCGCGATTTGCCTGCCCGTCTTCTCCGTGATGTTGGGCGCCATGTTTCTAGTTCTGCGTTATGTGATACGGCCGGAGATGCCCGACTGGCCACTCGCCCACGAGTTTTGGGCTGATGAATTAAAAAGGCTGGGCCCGCCGGGGCGCGGGGAGAAGATTGCGGGCTGCGTCTTCGCAACCGCAATGGGTTTGTGGATACTTCCGGATGTCCTGCCTATGTTCCTCCAGGGCGGGAAGCAAAATCCCACCAGTATTTGGGTAACCCAACACCTGGATTGGTCCGTTACGGCCATCCTGATGGCCACGTCGCTGTTTCTGATTCCTGTGGACTGGAAAAATCGAACATTTGCGATGACGTGGGATGAAGCGGTCAAAGGAGTGGAATGGGGAACCCTGACTCTGAATGCTGCAGCGCTTGGCCTGGGAGGCGCGATTGCGGATAGAAAACTGGGCTTGGGTCAATTTTTCGAACAGAGCATGTCCGCTGTTGTCTCGCCCTCAAGCCAATTCCTTTTCGTACTTGCCGTTGTCGCTTTCACCGTCATCGTCGGGTCCGTTATATCCAACATCGCAATTATCGCCATGGTCGGAGCACTCATTCGCGCCGTGGCGCCGGCCGCCGGTATCAATCCTGCCGCTTTGCTCGTTGCTGCTGCCATCGCCGCGAACATGGACTTTGCTCTTCCGATCGGCACGCCGCCCAGCGCAATGGTCTTCGCCAGCGGCTACGTTCGCATCGGCAGCATGGTCAAAGGCGGAGCGATCCTCGCCCTCTTGAGCATCCCGCTTGTGGCATTGCTGGGCTTCTATCTCGGTACGTGGGTGTTGTCGTAAGCAATACTTCTCGTCTGCAGAGGGTGTGAAGGGAAATGACAATGAGACGAATCAGCGGGGACATTCCCCTCCTTTGCAAGGAGGGGAATGCGCTTCGACCGTGATTCATTCAAGTCCATAACGCCTACGATATTCTCAAAATATTTCAGGCACACGAAACGTCAGCACCGAGTTGAGCCGCTTATCACTGGCGATGATGCTCTTGTTTTTCATGTCGAGAGTAACGCCGCGCGGCATTTGGAAAATTCCCTTGGGTCCGCCGATCGTCCATAACGGCTTTCCGTCGCTGCTGCTGTTTTCGTAGCTCCACACTCCAAGATAGGAGTCGTCGCCGGCCAACGACTCATCGGCAGGCCGATTCGTCGCCAAAATGAACTTCTTTGGAGGATAGACGGTGAAGGGGCCGCCCATGGCACGTGGACCCTGGATGATAATTTTCGGCTTCACATTGCCGTTGGCGGTCCGGTCGAAAACGAAAAACCGTGTTCCGCGCCCAAGCTCGCCGCCACCGCCGCCTACACCGACAATAAGAAGATCGTTCACCGGATCGATGGCCAATGCATCCATGCCACGACCTGCGTCGGGTCCTTCGATTGCACGTTTGGGCGCCACATTCCCATTGGCCATGCGATCGAAAACGAGGACCTTGTCTCCCTCGGGAACGAAAATCTCGTTGTTAACCGCGTCCACCGCGACGCGGTCGGGTGCTTCCAGCCGAGTCCTCGAACCTTGAATGACGCGCAACGGTGCCGTTTCTCCTTCGGCACCGCCGGCGAACGTCAGAATGGCCTGAGCGAACTGCTGCGGAACGGTGAACTCGTCGTGGATTTCATCGTAAGTAAGACCGTGCATCGTCCGGCCGAGTAGCGTTCTTTGACCTTCGATTTTTCGAACCGGCTGCGCGTTTTTATCCGCCAACCTGGCGAATGCCGCAATCTGCGGATGGGCCACTCAGTTCGGCACCAGGATCTGTTCCCGCTTCGAGTCGTAGGCCACGGGATGAGGATTGCCTATGCCCAGCGAAGGCTCATTCAACGGCCCGCTGCGGATAATTCGCAGCGGTGCCACGTCACCGGATGCGTTCAGGGGATATACCGTGGCGGAGTGATTCATGAAGTTCGCGGCCCAGACTTCGTTGTTCTTCAGATCGACCCAAACACCGGTAGGGTTTCTCAAGTTCGTTTTCGGTCCCTGAATCACGCGCTTCGGTGCGACGTCGCCGCTGTCGGTCACGTTGAACACCAGGATCGAATTGCCGATGTCGTTTGCGACATAGAGCTCACCCCCCTGCTCGTCGATCGCCAGACCGGTCGGCCAATTGAACTGCGTTTTCGGTCCCTGGATCACTCGCAGCGGAGGAACGTTTCCCTGTGCCTTCATACTGTGGACGATGACCGATGGGGGAAGATTCCTCCCGGAACCTGGAACCGCAGCAGCGCGCTCCAAAGGCCAGTTCTGTTTTTGCGCGGCTCGCCGCGAAGGACGGACGTCGGGCCTCGCGTTCCTGGAGCTCACTGCTCCGTGGTTGGCAATGAAAAGCCAGCCGTTTTTGGTATCGAGCACGATTCCGTGAGGGTCAGCGATCCCGGTGGCGTCACCTTGGAGCAGTCTTAGAGGGGACTCGTCTTTTTCGGCGTACTTCCGGAACACGACCATCGCGCTGTCATGCTGCAGGGTGAGGAACATTTCTTCGGCGGCTTCGTCAACGGCAATCCCGAATGTTCCATGGGGCGTGTGAAGCTCCCGTGTTGGGGGCACATCGCCTTTGGCGTTCCGGTCGAAAATGACCAGCGTATCCACCGTATCGTTGTTGACCGCGTAGATGTTGCCGGTTTTGGGATCAATATAGAGGCCGCATTGAAACTCGATCTTCGTCTTGAGGCCCGCAATCATCCGCTTTGGTTCGGTGAACCGGGCGCTAGGCGGAGTCGTGGTGGTCCGATTGTAGACCAGGATCTGAAACAGATTCTCATCCGTCATCACGACTTCATTATTGATGGGATCCACTGCCACGGAGCTGAATGCCGCATACGGATCGTGAATCCATCGGATCGGCTTAAGCTTCGAGCGGTCCTGCGTCGCGGCATTTCTGGCTTCGAGCGAAGCGGCGCGCGCCTCCTGCCGCTGCTCGAGCGCCGCCATCAGAACTGCTTCTCCGTTTGCCGGGCCAGTGGGGGGAACCGGTTCGCATATTTCGCCGCCTGCGTCGGGCAGGGGATCTATGGAAACGAGCCGCTCGCTTCCGATCACTTTTGTCTGCGGACTTTCCCGAGACAAAAGGAGCTCGGTGGCGGTCCCAAATAAGACAACGAGGGTAAAGAATCGAATTATCCCCGAAGTACGCCAAACTCGAACCACGTGGGCCATCGTCCTTCTCCTTTTCGGCCTTGTTGCTGAAGCGTCCCTAGTGAGCGAAAGTTATCATTTACAGGTGACTGAGACAAGTCAGGTGTATGATTGGCGAAAAATGCACGTATGAATAAATGCATCGCAATCTTTCCCGTTTTGTGGTTGCTCGCTTCCAACATACTCGCACAAGCCGGTCGCGGCGCCATCACAGGCACCGTTGTTGATCCGGATGGAAATCCCGTTGCCGGTGCCACAGTGAACGTCAAACTTATGCCGGCTGGAGCAGCCGGCAGCGCGGTTAGCACGGCGAAGGGCGACTTCACCATCTCCGCATTGGCGGCTGGGGATTATGAACTGAGCATTCCGCCGATCGGGTTCACGTTCCGGCCTTATAGCCGTTCAGGTCTCATGGTACGCGCGGGTGAGACGCTACGGACCGATATTCGCCTGCAGTGGAATCTCAATCTTGGAACCATCGGAGACGATTACTATCTTGACGTTCGCAACAGATACGCGGGGATCAATGGCCCGGCGCCTCGAACGGCGGACGGCAAACCAGATCTCTCTGGCGTTTGGCAGGGCAGTCCCGATACGAGTGCGGAGCGACCGTCGCCTCTGGAATGGGCGGCGACGATCGCCAGAAAAAATGTGGAAAACAGTCTTAGGGATTCCCCGACGGCGCAGTGCCTACCCGGATGGGTGATTCCGGCTCAGCCGATACTGTATAAATTTGTTCAGACACCAGCGCTCATCGTGCTGTTGTTCGAACTGGAACCCCACAACCGGCAGATCTTCATGGACGGCAGATCGCATCCTGCGGATCCCGATCCTAGCTGGGTCGGACACTCCATCGGCAAGTGGGAGGGCGATACACTCGTCGTCGATACGATCGGATACAACGACAGGAGCTGGCTTCCTACGGCCATACCGCATACCGAAAAGCTGCACGTCATCGAACGCTACCGGCGTCCTGATCTGGCGCATTTGAACGTGGACGTGACGATTGATGATCCGGGCGCCCTCACAAAGCCCTGGCAGCTTCACATGACCTGGACTCTCGCGCCCGGCGAAGAAATCCTGGAAACGGTATGTGAAAACGATCAATACCGCGCCCGCGTCCTCGGCAAATGATGTTTACTTAAAGTTTCCGCCGAACATAGGCTTCCTGTGGCACCCAACAACGCGAAGCGCAAGCGCGACAGCGCGCAGCCTTAATTACTGTCACAGTCCTTCTGAAACGAGATGGTGCAGATGACGCTGTCCCCAAAAAAATTTTTCTCTCCAGACTATTTCGCGGCTAGAGATCGCTGTCGCGAACTGGTGCGGACTGGTGGTGGCCGTCTTGAAACCATTTCGATTGATGCTAAAGGACCAAAGAACGAAGACCTCAGCATTGATATCGCCTGGTTCGGTGTAGCCAGTCCACGCCGGGTTCTTCTGCATTCTTCAGGTGTCCACGGCGTTGAGGGGTTCGCAGGATCGGCGATCCAACTTCAGCTGCTGACCGATCTGCCAAGGCTCTCCAAAGATAGCGCCTTGGTCATCGTCCATGTGCTGAATCCATACGGGATGGCATGGCTCCGGCGGTTCAACGAGAACAATGTGGACTTGAACCGCAATTTTCTCGGGAATGATGCATACATTGGTGTTCCGCCGGCTTATGCTCAACTGGATCGGTTCCTGAACCCGCAAACTCCGCCAGCATCCGATCTTTTTACTCTGAAGGCCGGCTGGCTGATCCTGCGGCATGGCATGCCTGCACTTAAGCAGGCTGTAGTCGGTGGACAATACGAATATCCAAAAGGGCTGTTCTTTGGTGGAAAGCACTTGGAGCAAGGGCCCCGGAAGTACAAGAGCTTTCTAACTCAACATCTGGCCGATGCCGAGCGGATTATTGTTCTCGATGTGCATACCGGTTTGGGCAAATATGCCGAGGATACGTTACTCGCCGAAGAGAAAGACTACGACACGCTTCACGCCATGTTTGGCGAGCGCGTCGCACCGTCGAATGCGGAGGAAAGTCCCGCGTACCGTATTCGCGGTGCAGCCAATGGTGTGGTGTTCCAGGCCGTGCCGAAAGCGAACGTTTTCGCTGTTACTCAAGAGTTTGGTACGTATGGACCAACAAGAGTGCTGCATGCTTTGAGGGAAGAAAATCGTTGGCATCATTACGGCGGCGGAACACTTGGCCATCCGACAAAGCAAATTCTCAAGGAAACCTTCTATCCCCAGGATGAGACCTGGCGAGGGCGCGTATTACGGCGTGGCAAGGAACTGCTCGTACAGGCACTATCACATCTCTAAATGATGCGAGGCTATAGATGTCTGCTGTTGCTCAAGGCCCCACCTGTCTTCTCCCTAGCTTGACCGGCCGGCTTATTTTCTACATTCCGACAACGGTGAGAGTCGCTACCGTTCCGGCATCAAGATCACCTTCACGTACCGGTCGGTGTCGAGATATACCTGCGCGGCCTCGTAGACCTCAGCGGAGGTCAACATCTTGATGCGGTCCGGCACATTGGTGATCGCGGCGAGATTCGCTGTGTCGCCGTTTTTGTATCGGCGGGCGATCTCGTTGAGGAAGTAGCGGTTATCCTGACTGTTCCGTTCGAAATCGCGCAGCAGGTTCTCGTGGACGAATGCCATTTGCGTTGCCGACAGCGGTCTGGTCTTGAGGGACGCAATCTCGTCGAACACGCGGCGAACCAGCGCGTCGGCCTGCGCCGGATCGCACGTCCAGTCGATTCGCACGACATACTGCGGCCGCGGAAACTTCTCGAAGCCGGGATCGGCCGTGATGCTGTAAGTACCGCCGAGTTCCTGACGGATCGTGTCGAACAGCCGCGATTCCAGGACGCGCGTCATCGTCCGCAGCGCCAGCGCATGTTGATCGTCGTACTCGAATGGTCCGGAAAACACGATCGCTACTTCGCTTTTCGGCGCGATGCCCTTTTCGACCGTCTTCTCGACGATGCCGGGCGGGGGCGTGATGCCGAGATCGCGCCAGGTCTCGTGCGCGTGCGTCGCCGGGAGGCTGGCGAGGTAGGTTTCGACCAGCGGCCGGATCGTGCCGGGCGTGAAGCTGCCGACGAACACGAACGTGAAGTTGCTGGCATCCGCGAAGCGCGCCTTGTAGAACGCCAGCGATTTCGCGAGATCCCACTGATCGATGGTTGCCGGCGTCTGGGGCCGCCGTCGCGGATTGTTAACGCCAAGCGCAACGGCGATCGCCTGGTTGAACACGACCTCCGGGCTTGCCATCTGGTTCGCGAGCAGCGCGCGTGCCTGCGACGCGACGGCGGCGAAAGCGGTCGGGTCGGAGCGCGGCTCGGTGAATCGCAGGTACAGCAGTTGAAACATCGTCTCGAGATCCTGCGGCGTGCTGCCTCCGCGCATCCCTTCTTCCAGTTCGTTGATATACGGCACGACTGCGATCGCCTTGCTCGACAGGATCTTTTCGAGCGCGACGCGGCTGAACCGTCCCACGCCGCCCGCCGTAACGACTTCGCCGGCGGCGTCGACCGGAACGAAGTCGGCATCGCTCGCACGGGACGTCCCGCCCGGCGCGAAAGCCTGGAACAGGATTTGATCCTTCCGCAGCGTTGTCGGTTTCAACACCACGGTCGCGCCGTTCGACAGCGTCCACTCGGTGATTCCGACTTCCGGATGCTCCGTCGTGTTGACGATCGGGCCCGGCGCCGGCTTCGAATCCATAAGGGTCTGCCCGGACGCCGTGTCGACGTAGGCCGTCAACCGGTTCCCCGACGCGGCGCTCGCGGCAGCCGCCAGCTGCCGCTCGTCCGGCAAAACGACGCCGGCCGCCTCAGGCGCCGCGACGACGACCAGCCGATTGTTGGCCGGAAACCAATCGCCCGTCAGCTTGTTGAGTTGGGCCAGCGTGATGCCGGACAGGAAACGACGATGGAAGGCAAGCTCCTGCCAGATCGTCGGCAGCGCCTCGCCTTGGAGGAAGTTGCGCGCATATTCGTCGGCGCGGCTCGCCGACTCGCGGTCGGGGCTTTCCGTGACGGCGCGCTCATAGCCGAGCATCGTCGCTTCCTTTGCTCGGGCGAGTTCGGTCGCCGTGAAGCCGAACCGCCGCAGACGCTGCAGCTCTGTGACGAGTGCGGCCAGACCGCGCGTCACCCCGTTATTCGATACGATCGCCTGCAGCAGCGCTACCTCCCGTGTTCGGGGGGCCGGCAACAGCTCGCGGTCGGCGGCGGCGCTCACGAACGGCGGATTCGCGCCTTGGGCGAGTTCGTTGAGCCTGGCCCCGAGCATGTCGGAAAACAGCTGATCGCGCATGGTCTCGCGGTACCCGCCGACCGACCCCTGGTTGCGAGCGGGCCGTAAATCGCTGATCTGCACGGCCGTTGTGGTCGCTTCCTTGTCGGTCACGATTGCGTAGCGGGTGCCGCGGTGCTCGGGCACGTCGAAGCTAGGCCGCGGCCGTTCGGGCGACGGCGCGGACAGCGATGCGAAGTGCTCCTTGATCATTGCCGCCGCCGCGTCGCGGTCGACGTCGCCGACGACGATCACCGCCATCAAGTCGGGGCGGTACCAGTCGTGATAGAACCGCATCAGTTGTTCCCGCTGCGCGTGCTCGATGATATCGGGTTTGCCGATGGGCCGCCGATCGACATAGCGCGAGCCCGCGAGCTGGGCGCGGAGCACTTTGCCCTGCGTCCGTTCATCGGCGTCGAGATGCAGCCGCCATTCCGCCAGCACGATGCCGCGCTCGCGATCGATCCCGCTCTGATCGAAGGTGGCACCCTGGGCCCAATCCTCCAGGACGAGCAGCGCGCGATTCAGGACACCGGGCCGGTCGGTCGGGATCCGCAATGTGTACTGCGTATCGTCGTAGCTGGTCTCCGCGTTCGCATCCGGACCGAGGCCGAGACCGAGCGAGGTCAGGAAATCGACGATCCCCTGCTGCGGAAAATGTCGGGTACCCTCGAACTCCATGTGTTCGACAAAGTGTGCCAGCCCCTGCTGATCGTCGTCTTCGAGAACCGAACCGGCCTTGACAACGAGCCGCAGCTCAGCGCGGTGCGCCGGCTTGGCGTTCGCGCGGACGTAATAGCGGAGGCCGTTGGGCAGCCTCCCAACGAGCACGTCGGGATCAACCGGCATCGACTGCGAGAGCGCATACCTCGCAACAGAGGCGGCGGATGTATCGTGCAGGTCCAACGGCGCCTGGACGGCTGATGCGACCGCAGCGACGGCGAGGAGCGCCAACGCCAGGCAGAATCCGTTTCGAGATCGCAATAGGGGCACTCACTTATCCTATCAGAAGATGCAGAGGCCTTTCTTTCTACCGATGAGACATTATCAGGCTCATCTTCTAAGACACGCGAAGCGGGGGAATTTGTTCGAGCGGAACGAATTTTAAGCAAGATCTCGCCGTTGTAGTCTGGAACCCATCAAAGAGCTGACTTGTTTTTGGGCCAATCCACCCAGGAGATGGATTCGACGATCCACTCGGGCTTGGCTAGTCCGGGGCAGGCAGCCCAGAACTGGAGCGCCTCGTTGCCGTACCGGACGTTGCCGATATGGTTTGACTTGTCGGCGTCTACAATCGGGTCAGGATCCGTAAACCCGAGTTTCCGGCGCAGCAACTCGATGTCGGCGGGTTGGCCGGTCAGAAACACCCAGCCCGGTTCCGCGCCATGCATTTGCGCGTAGTTCCGGAGTGCGCTGGGCGTGTCCTCTTCCGGCTTGAGCGTAATCGAATACATGAAGATGTCACGGCCTACGCGCCGCCCAAGAAGCTTCTGAACCTTTACGAGGTTCGACGTGATGGCCGGGCAGAACCCTTCGCATTGGGCATACATGAAATTGATGGTCACGATCTTATCTTTGATCAGATCATCATAGAATCGAACTTTCTTGTTTTGGTGGGTGCGCAAAACAACGTTGGGGAAATAGCGGTCCCGGATCACCTCGCGCGAGGACACCGTGGGGCCGTTCCATTGCTGCGCCAGAAGACTGCCCGCGACAGGCGCCAGGCCGTAACCGGCGAGGACGGCCCTTCTACTGATGCGTCTCATGTCTCCAAAACTCCTTTCTGTGTCGCAGGTGGAACACGTCTCCACAGCGCCTGCGGTCGCTCCAAGCTACGGTGTTGGGTTTGTGTCTCCTTCTGTGTCGACCTCGAACAGCAACATCATGGCGTGGTCTTCATGGATCACATTGTGACAATGCATCGGGTAACGTCCCACGAAGTCCCGATTGCGCCTATAGGTCACAATTTCCTCATTGAAGTTCAATCGCGCCACATCGTCGCGGCCGGCCTCGAACGCTGGCGGCGCTTTCCCGTTCCGCGTCAGGATCACGAATTCCTCTTGATGGGGGTGGATCGGATGCTGCCAGCCGCCCGAACTGTTCTGGAAGGTCCAGATCTCGCCCTCGTTCGCCGCCCTATTTTGTTTGACCCGGAAGCGGACCTCATTGCAATCCATGCGTCGGTCATTGACGGCCCACCCGCCGCCCTGTCTGTCGAACCGAAACGTGCGCGCAACGAAGTTTTGCGGCCGAGGCGGCACAGGGAGCCCTCCGCGGGGATTACTGTTGTCCGCTACAGGGTCAAGAACTATATCGATCCGCAGGAGCAGGTTGCCCTGACCTGCGGGCAGGATCTGGTTCGTAGGACCCCGCCCGTCTTTCTGCTCCAGGCGATTTTCCAAATAAATGGACGAGCCGAAGGGGAACTGGGAGAAATCGATGACGACATCCGAACGTTCCGCCACGCTCATTCCGACGCTTTCGACCTGCACGAAATGCGGCAACAGGTTCCCGTCATGAGAAACCTGTAGGAAGCGCTGACGGGCGCTCAGGTTTTTCAAATCCGTCAGAAAAACTTGCAAGAACCGCGAAGGCCCGCTGTTCAACCAGCGGAAGCGGTAGCGGCGCGGGTGTACGCGCAGGAAGGGCTGGATCTTGCCGTTCACCAGGAATTTGTCCCCCAGGATGCCGTCCAGATTGAATAGGTCGAAGAACAGGAGCCCTGTCCTCGGATCGAACACCCTGTCGCCAAACATCATCGGAATATCGAACTCACCGAGGGTGGGGGTATTGAGGCTGGGGGCACTCGGAAGCCTGAACCCCGGGCCGCTCGGAAGACGGAATCCCTTGGTCTCGTCGCCGGTGTCTCCGAACCCGTCGGGGGTGAAACCGTTATAAATCTGGCGATCGTCGAACAGTAAATAGAACCCGGCCAGCCCCTTGTAGACGTTCTGCGAGGTGAAGTCGACGCGGTGGTCGTGGTACCAAAGGAAACTCATCATCTCCCTCGGATCGCCGAGCGGCGGATGGGTGTCCTTGAACCCGGCCAAGGCATTGGGATAGTGATGGTCGTAGAAATGCGATAGCGGTCGATCAAAAGGGCCGAAGAAATCGCACGGGTTGCCATCGCTCTCTGCGGGGGTATGCCCGTTGTGAAGATGCGTCGAAACGGAGGGGAATCCGAACCCGCGATTTTGGCCCGGCGGAGGCAAGTCATTGACTTGGCGCACCAGGATGGGTTCCCCGTAGCGCGCCATTATGATGGGCCCAGGAGTGATCCCGTCATAGCCCCAGATGAATTGCATCGGTAGGTTCGGCGACACACTGACGTGGCCCTCTCTTTGATGGATCTCATAAAATTTTTGCGGGACGAGGCACGTTTTATCAGGAACGCACGGGACGAACTGTGTGAAGGCCTGGTGAGGTCGCCTGCGCCCTTCGCCGGCGGCGGTGTTTGGAGCCACCGTCGGCGCCGGCGAGAGCGACGCGACGGGCTGCTTGACGGGCACCGTAGGAAGCGGCTCGATGAAGGGCGTGGTCGGCGGGCTTTGGGTTTGATCCTCGGCGCTCAGGCCGTCCTTCGATACGAGATAACCGGCGCTGGTCAACAGCCCCATCTTGACCAGATCGCGCCTCGTGAATCTTGCCTCGATCAACTCCCTCCGATTCTTCGCCGCATTCCAAGCCCTCTTTTCGCGTTGGGTCATCGCTGTGCTCCTCACATCCAGAATTCCCGCAGCGGCTTTCATTTGTCAAGTCAAGTTCATGAATTAGCCCAACTGGGTTAGCACGCGAGTTGGCCGCTTTTGACCCGCCAGAGGGAAGGCTCCAAGCCGGAGGACGGCTTTCCTTGCTCCGGGCAGCCAGGATCTGGATCGTATTTTCTCGATCCAACATGAACGAATCGTCGATAACGACAACACAGTTCGTCCGGCGATGAATTTGTAGACGGTGTTTTCCTCAAGGCTCAACACTCTGCTTGAGCCATTCCGAACAGGGGGATAAAATCCAAAATGATCGGGACCATAGCTCAGTTGGAAGAGCGTTCGCTTCACACGCGAGAGGTCACAGGTTCGAGCCCTGTTGGTCCCATCAAATCCACGCGGCTGCAACATTAATTACAAAAGACGACTTTTGATCGGTAACTTCAACGGAAATCGTTTGAAGTTTTTTTCACGCAATCCTGCTTTTGCTTGCGCGTCTCGGTCTTCGCGCTGGTGAGGTGGTAGCGCTCAAAATCTCGATGACATCGCCTGGAGGGCCGGCGAGATCCATGTCCGAGGTACAAAACCGGGGTCAGCTCTTGAGCTTGGCGAGTTGCGCATCGACCAACGCCGCAAGCGCGTCTCGGCGGCCGGGCGCGATCGCGACAGCGATATGTTCGGCAAGCTCATGGAGGGTGCTCCTGGCCTGATCTAGCGCGGCCGTTTCGACCTGCCGGAATGCCGCGACGTATTGCTTCAGCAGGGTTGCGCGGTGCGCTGCGGGGGGGCGGGCAACGAAGCCGGAGTCGGGAAGGTTCACTAGCTCCGACTTGAGCGTTCCCCATCCCAGATCGATGACGCGGGGGTGAACGAGCATAAACTCGCCGGCGAGCTGAGTCAGCCCGGCCACCTGCTGAACAAAGTAATCCTTGTCGAACCCATTGGGCCCGGCCTCCGTGTCCACCTGCGAATAGGTTTGTGTCCAGGCGCCCGGCCAGTCGCCGGCCAGCCCGATGCCAGGAATACCATAGGCGCGGCCCTTGTTCATCGGGCTCTTCACCGTGCCCTGGAAACCCCCATTGACACCGGGCGCCACATCACTGGCCTTCACGTCAACGCGCGGCCAATGATTGTCGGTGGCCGCTCGCGCGATGGCTTCGACAAGCCAGAGGTTGTTGTTGTGGACGTCCATCAGGCTCGTGATCACGCCGCCATCCTCAGGACGCTCCGTGGAATAGGCGTACTGGTTGCCGTCAGGTCCGAGCTCCACGGTTTGCCGCCCTCCCATGTGCTCGATCCCCATCGTCGCCATAACCGGTTTCAGGCGATCGGGGTGGATGGTGTAGTAGTCGAATTGCGGCCAGCTCGCTTCGCCGCCCGGCATGAAGTGCCGGCAGTCAAAGTAGAAGACGAGCGTTCGCGGCCGCGCGGATCGTGGAAGCCGGTTGAAGTACGACATGATGCCGAGCATGCCCAGGCCGCCGTTGTCTTCGATGAGCGACATGGCGTCGGTGTGCGTGGACAGCAGCACCTGTTCGTCCTGTGGTGTGCCGTAATTCTTCCCGGGCAGCCGCGCGATGATGGACTTGCCGGTATCGCGCTGAAAGCGGGCGGTGAGCGTCAACGTAGCCGTCTTCCCGGCTTTCGCGTCCGCCAGCACCTGTGCTCCGTTCACGCGATCGAGCGTGAGCGTGGGACAGTTGATGTACGTCGCGCCGAGACCGGCCTTGCCGTCCGGCGTATAGACGCTCCGCTGCACCAGCCCGAACGCCGCGCCCGGCGACAGATCGTAGACAATCACGATGCCCGCGGCCCCGCCCTTAATTCCGGTCGCGGCGAATCCGCCCACTTGACTCCAGACCCAGCGGCAGTGATACGAGCTGGTGACGCTAGCCGGAGGCGGTGTAAACAGCGGCGCCCATTTGCCCGGCGAACGCCATTCGTAATCGGTCAGCGTGTAGTTGTCGAGAAATGAGTTCGAGTACGGCGGGTCGGGATACGGCGCGGCCTGGAACACCAGAATCTTTCCGGCGATGTCCGCGGCGGCGGGCGGATGCGCGGCGTCGTAGTAGAGCATCGGTGCCGTGATGCCGTTGGGCGGCGTGAAGCCAGATGTCATGCCGTAGGAGGCCACGACCGGGACCGGTTTTCCATCGGTAATCAGCTTCTCGACCGCAATGCCGGAGTCATGCATATGGGTGCGGCGATCCGGCCAGTCGTCCACGATGTAATGGTCGTAGGGAACCTCGACATATTCGAGATCGGCGGCGCCGAATTCCTGCATCTTCGAAATCAGAAAATCCGTGAAACGTTTCCAGCCCGCGCTGCCGGCATACGTGGGGCCCCATTCGCTTTTGAACACGTGCCAGCCCCACGCCTGCTGCGGCGTGATCATCAACTTCGGGTCGATCCTGGGAAATCGAGAATGCGTACCGACCTCGGCCGGACGAACGATACTCTGCGCCGCGAGCGGTTGTCCCGCTTGCCCCACCTGCCCCACTTGTCCCATTTGTCCCACTTGCCCCATCAATCCCGTGCCCGCGGTGACTCCCGCAGCCGCCTTGAGGAACGTCCGCCTGGAAAAACTCTTACGCGATCCGCTCATGGTGCCCTCCCAAAACTTCACGCCGTATGCATGCAAGTGTGGCCGATCAGCTGCGCCGAGGCGAGGGTTTTTTGCGAGGTGAGCGCACCGCACGAGTCGCGACGGTTGCCTCTGCCGCCAACAATGCGGACAGAACCTGCGCGCCTAGGTCCTTGCTACAAATCGACGAGCTCAAAGACAGGATGGTTGTCCGAAATTGTCGCAAAGGCGTCGACGGGGGAATCGGCGGGCAATGCAAAGAAACGTTGGACCGTGCGCCGGTATTCCTGAAGGTAAGCCTTAAGAATTCCGGGCTTCCGGTCGTCAACTACGGCGATCGCTCGAAACCGCTGAGACCGGCGTCCGCGCCGCAATGTAACGAAGCCCGCCGCAAGTGCGTTCTTCGACCAGGCCGTATGGCCCCGACCGCCGACCAGATACCGGTGACCATCCACTTCCAGAAGGTTCACTGGAGTTGCAACGGTTTTTCCGCTTCGACGGCTCTGAACCTCCAATAGGTGAAGATAGTGAGGTCCCACGCCCAGTCGTACAAGCATACCGACGGCCCTGTTCATGAAACTCTCCAACGGAGATGGCTTCAAAAAATACTGTTGGGAGTCCACTTCCATATCTGAACCCACCGACGAGTTGCCGTATACGACACATCGCAAGTGGGGTTTTACAGGCGTCTACTTCGCCCGGCCTTTGAATCCGGTCGAAAGCATCTCAATTTTCCAGACTGCGCCACGACCGGCGACATATAACGTGCTTTTCTTCGGACCACTGAAAGCAAGGCCCTGGCAATCTTGATCGTTGCAAGACATGTGGATGATGCCGAGTTGTTTACCCTGGGGACTGAAGATCTCAACGCCGGCTGCGGTCAGCGCATAAAGACGGCCTTCGCTATCGATGATGAGCCCATCGGCGCCAGTTACGATTCCTGGGAGATCATTCGGACGTTTACTTCGGCCTTCGTAAACAGCGAAATTCCGGCGATTGCGCAAAGTCCCATCGGGATTGATATCGAACGCCAGCATGTACAAGCCGTTGGTGTTGTTCAGAAACAGCGCCTTCTCATCGCGGCTCAGCGTAATCCCGTTCGGTCTCTCGATCCTGTCGGCAACTTTGATCGCTTTGCCGCCCGCCGGGACGTAGTACACAGCGGGCGGAAGGCCTGGAGGCAACGGCTTACCCGCCAAAGCTTTCTTTACGGCTTCGGCCTGGGCTCCGTTCAAGCCCGGGTCCGTAAAGTACACGCCGCCTTTCTTATCGACGATCAAATCGTTGGGGCGACCGAACGGCATTCCTTCGAAATTATCGGTGATAACTGTTTCAGTCCCAGGCGGAGAGATCACTGCGATACCGGTATGACCGTACGCGGATTGGACCGAAAAGAGGCGCCCCTTCGAATCCAGCGACATACCTAGCCCTTGGTTGGAGTTCTCGCGAAACACGGAAATCCGGCCGGCCTGATCAATTTTCCAAATCCGGTTTGCTGGCGGTTCAGTGAAAAGGGTTGTGCCGTCCGGCAGACCGATGGGGTCATCTGCCCCGTCAAGGCTGCCCTTAACCAGTTCAATCTTGGTTCCCGCTTTGACAATACCCGGAACGTCTTCCGGTACTACCTGCGACGCGCTGGGCACCTGCGCGACGAGGACGAATGCGCATAAAGAAAAGAATGAGAGCATCCTGTATTGATGACGTATCTCCTACGCCGCGTCAAGCATTACGCGCACAAATTAACCACGGTAACCACGATTCTGACGGTGAACCTACCGAAGGGCGGGCATCACCTCTTTGGCGAAGCGGTCTATTTTTTCTTTGCGCTCTGGCCAACGGCCGACGATGAATTGAAGAGCCATGTGCTTGACACCGATGTCCTTGAACTTCTTCAGGGCAGCGACCAGTTGTTGGGGAGTACCTTTCAGGTCCTCGTCGTTTTGAGGCATGGACTCGTTTGTAAGATCAATCGGGCGGCAACAACAGAGGTCCGGAGGCTGTGGTCTACCCAACTCGGCCCCCTTTTTCTTGACTGCGGCGTACTTTGCAGCCATCTCCTTGGCTGTAATCTTCACGTGATAGGAGAACCACGCATCGGCGTATTTTGCCGCACGCCTCACTGCGGCTTCGCTTTCTCCACCGGTCCAGATCGGGAAACGTGGCTTTTGAACCGGCGGCGGGCTGACGGACACTGCCGGGAAATCGTAATACTTGCCGTGGAAACTGGGTCGCTCCGACTTCCAGAGAAGGTTGAAGATATCGAGCTGCTCGTTGGCCATTGCTCCTCTTTTTTCAAAAGGCGCCACACCAAGTGCCTGGAACTCTTCAGGCATCCAGCCAACGCCAACGCCCAGAATCAATCTTCCATTTGAAAGCGTGTCGATGGAGGTGGCCACCCTCGCTGTGTAGAGCGGATGACGATACGGCAGAACAGCGACACTGATGCCGAGCCGAACTTTTTTGGTGACGCCGGATAAGAAGGACAGACAGGTCAGAGGCTCCAGAAACGGAACATTGGGGGCGACGAATCCCTGCCATTTTTGGTCTTCTTTATACGGATAAGCAGTGTTCATTTCCCAGGGATTGACCAGGCGTTCCGCTGCCCAGACCGAATCGTAGCCCAGGTTCTCGGCCTGTTGGGCCGCTTCAGCCAGCACTTCCGGGACCGCTGCCCGGCCCGAGACCGGCAAAAAAACTCCAAGTTCCATTAGAAAGACCTCCTTATTTATATCTCTCTCCCTCTGGGAGAGGGCGGCGCGAAGCGAAGAGGCGCCAGACTAACAGATGCACCACATTGCTGCAAGCCGCAATACACTACAGCTATGAATCGTCCATACTTCACCGAGGAAGAGTTGGATTTCCTCACCCGAATGCGTGTCGGCAGGCTCGCGACGGCCGACGCGGCGGCTCAGCCGCACGTGATCCCAGTGGTGTTTGCAACCGACGGCCGGAAGCTATATGTGCCCGTCGATGAAAAGCCTAAGCGGGTTCGGCCGCGCGAACTCAAACGCGTTCGCAATTTGTTCGAGAATCCAAAAGTGGCATTCGTAGTGGACCACTATGACGAGGATTGGAACCAACTCGAGTGGCTGCTGGTGAGGGGCGCCGGGGCATTGGTTGAAAATGGCGAGACACACGCCGCGGGCGTACGATTGCTGCAGGAAAAGTATGCTCAGTACGAAGCGATGCCTTTAAAAGACCGTCCACTGATTCTGATTACGCCCTCTCACATTACGAACTGGAAAGCCCTTCAAAGAGCATAGGGGCCGGCCGGGGGTGAATAGCGCAGAGCCGAACGCTGAATCTTACCCGTGGCTGTCTTCGGTAATTCGCTCATAAATTCGACCCAGCGTGGACGTTTATATGCAGCCATATTCGCCTTGCAGTGTTCGATTAATGCATTTGCCAAATCGTCCGACGGCGTATAACCCTTACGAAGGCCAATAAATGCTTTGGGCTTGATCAGCGAATCGCGATCGGGATATCCCATCACGCAGCACTCGTAGACAGCCTGGTGTGTGCGTAACGTGTTTTCTATCTCCACGGGCGAGACCCAGATACCGCCGACCTTCAACATGTCGTCATACCGGCCGGAGTAGTGGTAGAAGCCCTCCTCGTCAACGTAGAATTTATCCCCGGTGCTCATCCATTCTCCGCGGAAATACTGCTGCGTCTTGTGATACTGATGCAGGTAATAGAGGCTGAATGTTTCTCCCTTGATCATCAGATCGCCGATCTCGCCGCGCGGCACTTCCTGGCCGTTTTCATCGACAATTTTTAGTTCAAAACCCTCGACCACTCTTCCGACGGTGTCGCAACGTGGCTCGGCGGGATCGTTGGAGAGAAAGAGGGCAAAAGCCTCAGTCGTGCCCATCGATTCCACGATTTCTAAACCGGTCTTTTCTTTCCACGAATGCCAGAGCGAAGCCGGCAGCGCTTCGCCGGCAGCAACGCACATTCGCAAAGACGACAGATCGTACCGGTTATTGAAGTCTTCAACTGCCAGCATGCTCGCATAGCCGGTAGGCACATTGAAGAGGAATGTCGGCTTGAACCGGTCGATGGTTTCCAAAATGTTGGTAGCAACGCGCGGTGGTTTGGAACACAAGATGGTACTTGCGCCGGCATACCAGGGAGAGAACAGATTAACGCCAAGGCCGAAGGTGAAAAACAGCCTTGCCACGGAGAAAGTCCGGTCATTCTGGTTCAGACGCAACCTGTTTACCGTATACAACTGCGAGCTAATGGGCATGTCCTTATGCGCGTGAGGAATGCCTTTGGGTTGACCGGTAGTGCCGCTTGTGTAATTCAGTGTGCAAAAATCCTCGCGGTGCGTGGCCGCGGCAGCGAGTTCAGTCGATTCGCCCTGGATCCAATGCGTAAATGGTAAATGGGATTTGTGCGACGGCTGACCGATGACGACCACATGTTCGAGAAATTGCCGTTCGGCCTGGATTGGTTCAATTTGACGTAACAAACCTTCAGATACAATCAAGATCCGCGCGCGGCAATCGTCGAGGATGTAGGCGTATTCTTTCGGAGTCAGCGTCGTGCTGAGGCCGACCGCTACACCGCCGACTTTCAGGACGCCAAAGAAAGAGGTGACCCATTCCGGAAGATCCAACGAGAGAATGGCCACGGCGTCGCCAATCCGCACACCGCGTTTTTTGAGGGCATTGCCGACCTGATTGACTTCCTCGGAGACTTGCCGGAACGTCATCTCGCGTTCGACGCTGTATAGGGCCGTCTTATCGGCTCGATTGGCGAGGTTGTGTTCGAGAATGTCCACGCAGTTGTACTGAACCGGGAGGTCCGAAATTTTCATGACACGCGCGGCGTTGCTCGTCACAGTTTGCTTTCACGCGAGGGAAATACCGCGGGACGCTTGTTTCGCAGCCCCTCCAAACCGGCGAGCAGATCAGGGCTGAAGAATCCCATCATCTCGAGGACCATGGCATGATCGAAAATAGGCCCGGCTTGAAGCAGCCACTGGTTGAGCGCTCGCTTCGTGAATTTAATCGCATCGCGCGAGCCGTTCGCCAACCTGGTGGCCACGTGCATGGCTTTGTCGGCAAGTTGGTCATCCGGTACGCACATGCTGACCAATCCGATGCGCTCGGCTTCACGGCCATCGATGAAATCGCTCGTCATCAGGTAGTATTTCGCTTTGGCCATGCCGCACAGTAAAGGCCAGATAATAGCGGCGTGGTCACCGGCGGCCCACCCCATCTTCGTATGACCATCGCCAAGACGCGCGCCTTCGGCCATGATGCTGATATCGGCCAGCAAACCCACGACGACTCCGGCGCCGACAGCGACACCGTTAATCGCTGCAACGATCGGTTTCGAGCAATACAACATTTTGTAGACGATGTCTCGGGTCTCCTCCAGTATCGTGACAACCTGTTCGTAGTCTCCGTGCGCGTTCTTTATCCTGTCGAGGTCCCCACCCGCCGAGAAGGCCCGGCCGGACCCCGTCAATACCACAACGCGCGTTTCGGGGTCACGGTCGATCATAGGCCAAAGATCCGCCAGAGCCTGATGCATTTGGGCATCCGCCGTATTCAGCTTCTCGGGTTTGCTCAGAGTGATCCAGAGAATGTCCGGATCCCGGCGTTCAAAAATCATGTTTGGAAAAGAGGAATAATCCATGATCAATCCTTCAGTTTTACCTAAAACACGTGGCTGGCTTCGTACACCCCGTACACAGCCCGCAGCCTGTCGCAGATCTCGCCCACCGTGGCGTAGGCTTTGACAGTCTCAATCAGCGCCGGCAATACGTTTTCATTGCTGCGCGCCTGGTCTGCCAAATCCGACAGGGTTTTTGCGACTAAGGCGCTGTCGCGCTGCTGCCGTAGTGCTTGCAGCCGCTGAACCTGGCGTTGCTCGGTTTGGGGATTCGCCTTAAAGACCGGGATCTGTTGCTCCTCTTCGCTCTTGTGCGCATTGAGGCCGACCAATATCCGATCATTCGTTTCGATTTGGCGTTGATACCGATAGGCTGCTTCGGAGAGTTCGCGCTCGTAGAAACCCTCCTCGATGCAACGTACTGCTCCTCCGAGTGCCTCGATTTTGTCGAGATAATTGAAGACATCCGCTTCAATCTTCCCGGTAAGAGACTCGATGGCGTAGGAACCACCGAGGGCGTCGACGGTCCCGCACACCCCTGCCTCGTGCGCGACGATCTGCTGCGTGCGCAGAGCAATTGTGGCAGCTTCTTCGGTCGGGATAGCGTAGGCTTCGTCATAAGATGAGGTGGCGATCGTCTGTACGCCACCCAGCACTGCGGCCAACGTCTCGATGGCAACACGAGCAATGTTATTCAACGGCTGCTGAGCGACGAGATTGCCCCCCAACGTGTAGGCGAAAATCTTCAATTTCATTGTCTCGGGATTTTGTGCCCCGTAGCGTTCGCGCATCAGCCTGGCCCAAATCCGCCGGGCCGCCCGGAATTTGGCGACTTCTTCCAGAACGTCAATGCCGGCGGAGAGAAAAGTCCAAATTTGGGGAGCGAACGTATCGATATGCATGCCGCGGCGGCAGACCTGATCGAGATAGGCCAAGCCGTTGGCAAAAGTAAAAGCCAGTTCTTGGGTTGCGGTGCTGCCTCTATCGCGAATGTGGTAGCCGCTCATCGCAAGCGGCGTCCAGCCCGGCAGATTACGAGCGCAATATTCGATGACGTCCGACGACAGCTTGACTGCAGCTTCCGGAGGAAAGATATAGGTGCCGCGAGCAAAGTACTCTTTGAGCACATCGTTCTGGATGAACATTCGGGTGTTCCGAATATTCACACCCTGTTTCTCAAAGGCGGCGATGTACATTGCCGCGATGATCGGACCTATGGCGTTGGCGGTTATGCGAATCTGGCGAACCTTTTCTAAGGGGATACCCTGGAACAGCCGCTCCATATCGGCCAGCGACCCGATGTGCACGCCTGTAACGCCCACTTCCCCTGCGGCCAGAGAGTGATCGGCGTCGTAACCGCATTGCGTGGGAAGGTCAAGAGCAACGGAAAATCCCGTCTGGCCTCGATCTAACAAAGCACGATAGCGTTCGTTGGCTTCCTCCGCAGAGCCATAACCCGAATACATGCCCATGACCCAAAACTGGCTCCGATACATCGTTGGGGTGATTCCGCGAGTAAAGGGATACGCGCCCGGATAGCCTAACTTTTCACCAGGACTTGCCCCACTTGCCCCGTTAGACAGCCAATCCTCCGAAGCGTAAACTCGCTCCAGCGGCAAGCCTGAACTGGTCGTGAACTCCGCACGGCGCTCCGCTTCGGTCTCCAGGTGCGGAGCTAAAATCTTCTCAGTCCACTCCGCTTTGGTTCTTACGCTTGCGTCGGAGAGCGGTGTCTTTTCTTTACTCATTGATGTCTGTAGCGCTTGTTGTAGCGGCGCTCTATCAAGGTGTGAATGAATTGGCAATGCTGAGAAATGCGGTAGAGATTCCCCTCCTCGCAGAGGAGGGGTGGACGCGCCATCAATAATGGATCCGTTCCGAAATCGGGCGCGGCCGGGGTGGTCAGTTCGCCGAAGCTATTCAGGCCTAAACATTTCGCCGGACTGACCACCCCGTCTGCGGCTTCTTCGGTGGCTTCGCGACTTTTATTGATGCCGCAGCCTTCCCCTCCTCTGCGAGGAGGGGAATATCTCGAACTCAACTTCTCGCCAATTCATTCATACCTTCCATGGCCGCCGGTTTTTCGCAGAATCAACGGAATACGGGCGGTTATAGACCGCCGCTACAGTCGATTTCGTCACGGTCTGCGAGTTTTCCAACACCCTCAAGTTATTCAACACCTACCCGTCTACCTTCACAATAACCGCTTCGCCTTCGCCGATTCCGCCACATAATGTCGCCAGCCCGTAATAGGGGCGTGTGCTGCCCGCCTCTTTCCTCAGCCGGCGCAATTCATTAATTAGAGTGATGATGAGGCGTGCACCAGTGGCCCCTGTAGGATGGCCGATGGCTATGGCTCCGCCATTCACATTGGTCTTGGCGCGAATCGCCTCAGCTTTCGTTTTATCGCGGCGCGCCATAATAAAGGTGGAAACCAGCGCCACGGCGGCAAAGGCTTCATTGACTTCAATGAGATCGATATCGTCAATACCCATACCGGCTTTCTCTAAGGCGATGCGAGCGGATTCGGCTGGGATCGATGCGATCCGATCAGGATGACCGGAAGCCATTGCCCAACCCATTAAAGTCGCGAGTGGCCGCTTATCCAGCCGTTGGGCTTCCGTCTTGGACATCAAAACCATAGCGGAAGCTCCCGTACTGAGACCGGGAGAGTTGCCGGCCGTCACCGTCGGGCTGCCATAAATCGCCGGCAATTTGGCCAATTTTTCCAGTGTCGTATCCGACCGAGGCGACTCATCTTGTGCAACCACCAAGGGCTGTCCCTTTTCCTGCGGGACCTCGACGGACATCAGTTCATCTTTGAATTTACCGAGCTCTTTGGCTTTGCAGTAATTCTGATGACTGCGAAAAGCCCAGCGATCCTGCTCTTCTCGAGTAACACCGTACTCGACCGCCTCTTCCCCCGCCTGAACAGCGCGCGGCTTGCCGGTCATGGGGCACGCAATGACCAACTGATCCTTCAGCGTCACATCACCGAGGCGGTGTCCCCAGCGCAGGTCCGTCAAAAAGTAGGGCACTTTGCTCATGTTCTCCACGCCGCCGGCAACACACACATTGGCTTCACCCAGCCGAATGGAGCGGGAAGCCATGTTGACCGCGGCCATGGAAGAACAGCACGCCCGGTCCACCGTGTAGGCGACTCGCTGGGGCGGGATACCGGCCGAGATCAACAACTGGCGAGCAATTGACCGATCGCTGCCAGGCAGATTGACTCCGGTCGCAACCTCTTCCACGTCTTGGGGCGCCACGCCCGCTCGCCGGATGGCCTCGGCAACAACGACGCCGCCGAGTTTGGGTAAAGTGAAATCTTTCAGAGCGCCGCCGAATTTACCAAAGGGACTACGGACGGCACTGATGACAACAACCTCTTCTTGATTCACGATGTTCTCCTCCGGTCCTCACGATGTTCCCGACACTTCCGACTTCCCTATCTCATCTTCCGTGTAGCCCAGGATCTCTCTGAGGATTTCGGCGTTATGTTCACCCAACAACGGGGCGGGACGGGTAAGAGGTTCCGGATTACCGGACAGCTTGGCGACGGGGCCCACGAGCTTAATTCTGCCGAGGACGGGATCGGGCACATCAATCAACAGTTTCCGCGCCTCAACATGAGGACAATTGAAGATCTCTTCAGCGGTCTGCACGGGACCAATCGGCAGACCAACGGCCAATAGCTTCTTTACGGCTTCCGCTTTAGTTTGGTTTCGGAACCACTGCCGGATGATGTCTCCGAGCCAATCCGGCATGTTCTTGGCCCGTTCTGGACCGGACGTTGTGCCTGTCTGGCCGACCAAATCCGGACGCTCGATGGCCTGGCAAAACTTAGACCAGTCGCCCTCTGTTGCCACAATCAGCCCTATCCAGCCGTCCTTGCACTGGAACGGGCCCCAGGGCGCCATGTACGGCTCATTTCCACGCTCAAGCACATGTCCCGTTAATGAGTACGCTGTAACGGAACGTTCGGCCAACCCGATAATGGTGTCGTACATCGAAACATCAATGTACTGTCCACGACCGGTCTGAGTCCGCTGGTACAGGGCCAGCATGATGGCGTAAGCTGCCTGCATTCCGGAAACGATGTCGCCCAGGGCCACTCCGAGCCACGTCGGCGGTCCATCGGACTGCCCGCAGGTGTTCATCAGTCCACCCATCGCCTGAGCCACAATGTCGTATGCCGGCCTTTTGCTGTAAGGACCCAGGTAGCCGTCCAGGCTGCCAAATCCGGAAATACAAGCGTAAATGAGGCCCGGATTCAACTCCGAAAGCCCTTTGTACCCAATACCCATTTCATCCAGAAGGCCAGGGCGGAAATTTTCGACGATGACATCCGACTTGCGGGCCAACTCCCGAAAGATCTGACGCCCACGATCGCTCTTGAGATTGAGGGTCAGGCTACGCTTGTTGCGATTGAACCGAAGAAAATAGCCGCTTTGCGTCTGGCCTTTGTCGTTCTTAATTTTCGGCGCCCCGCCTCGCGCGGTGTCACCCCCTTCGGGACGTTCGACTTTGATGACACTGGCTCCCTGGTCGGCAAGCATCATTGTGCAATACGGTCCTGCCACTTGAATCTCAAAGCTTAAAACTCGAATACCATCCAGGGGTTTCCGCTGACGACTCACCTTCCCTCCCTTTTTGGTGTCGGGCCCACCGTCTATTGATGGCTGCGCCCTGTCGGGCTTGCGCTTCGCGGCGGCCTCTTTACTACCGGCCCCACACTCCAGGGTTCAACCGGCGGTTGCGTGCTACGTTATAGTATTTCTTTTTGCCGCGCAAGAAGCCGTCCCGAACCGAGCGGCCGGTGGCGTGCGTTCGGACCTCATGAAATACACCGCAATCATTGAAGGACAGCCAGTCGAGATCGAAGTGAACAGGATGCAGAATGGTGTCATTGAGGCGGAAATCGGCGGCCGCTCGTACAGGCTTGAAGCGAAAGCCGTCGAGCCTGGGGTTTACTGGTTCATCTGGAACAATCGCTCACTGGAGATTATCGTAACCGAAAATCGCGACTCTTACGTGGCAACGTTGGCAAGCCATCGGATCGCTGTGGAAATACTCGATGCTCGAACCGCCCTTCGTCGAGCCGCTCAGCACGGTCATGACGGCGTCGTCCAAATCCGCGCGCCAATGCCTGGTAAAGTGATCAAGGTTCTGGTTGCGGAAGGGACAGAAGTGCTGGTGAATCAAGGCATCGTCGTATTGGAAGCGATGAAGATGCAGAACGAGATCAAGTCTCCCAAGAAAGGCATCGTACGGAAGCTGGGTGTGACGGACGGGGCCCCTGTCAACTCAGGTGATCTGCTAGCTACCGTGGAGTAGCACCCCACTCCACGCATAGCCCGTCGCGTTGGGATCCGCTTCTACCAGACGCGATCACTTAAGTGCACTCACCCGCACAATTCGCCGGCAATGACAACTATAAGTCCGGCACTTCGGCTCCGGCGGTAATCACCATCACCAAGGCGGCCTCGACCGTCACGGCGAGGCGAAGATCATCGTTGAATGCGCCTGACGATATCCCCTGCCGGCCCGGAGAGCGCTCTTCTGTCCAGTACGGCCACTGTGAGATGCCTGCGCTTCGCACGCAGTCCGAGGCGTTGTGGTTGCGCGGCGGGTGCGTTGTGGCGCATCACGCTAAACGCCACACCTTTGGACGATTGCTAAAGCGTCAACGGCCAGGTAATACGGACAAGTATGATCGAGATAATGGTGATCGCCTTCCTGATTTTCTTAAGTCGCCGACTGAGCCGGGCGCGTCACGTTTCGCGGAACGTGTGGACCCGATCGTCATCCTGATTCTCGTGTGGAGCATCATGTGGGGGGCCGCGCGCGGTCTCGGCAAACGCGCCATCCTGACAGGTTGTCTTCCGCACCGCAGCTCGCCGGCGGCAAAGCGGGGGCGGGATTCGGAACCCGCAACGAGGTGGACACTAGAAGCGACGATCTCTACCGATTGAGCTACCCCCGCGACCCGCACACATGGCCCAACCGATTGTGATACCACAGGAAAATCACGACTTGGATAGCGATCAGCTCGCCCGCGACCGAGTTCATGGCCTGGGCCACCATATTTGTCAGCACTTCCATAGGGCGTAAGCTACGGGGCAGTTGACGGTCTGCCAATGGTCCACAGGTCTTACGACACAATGACGGTTCTGCCAATGGTCCAAAGGTGCCGACGGCGGAGTCGCGTTGTGGGCGGAAGGCGACAAGTTCGCGGCGCTTGATCAGACAGGGGCACCAGCTTCAGGGAACAACCGGGCGCCGGTTCAGACCGAACAGGGAGAGCAAGGCCGATTCGGCGCCCTTGTATGCGTGAGGCATCACAGGTGAATGATGCTTTCGACAGGGGATCCCGAACATCGCGCTCTAAAGGATCTCAGCAGAGATCGAAAGTTCTCCTACTGGAACCGGCCCCGGCACCTTGTCTTTCCGAAGTGTGTCTGCCTGATTCAGATCGATGGTCCGTAGGTCACCTCACTCGACCCCTCGCAGTGCGCGCTCCCGAAGCCCTCGGGCGGACTGGGTCCGCCCGAGGGGCATGCTTTCGTTTCCCGCGGGGCGCCGATGATCCAGGCTTCGAACAATTTTGAACTGCCGTACCGGTGGTCATGCCGTGTCGGTACAGCCGCGGGTAGTCGCTCATGCTTGCAGTTCATTCGGCGAAGTCATCGCGCTCGAATTCGACAGAGAACTGCATCGGTCGCCGGCGGGGGTCTTCCGGTTGGAAAAAGAAGGAGGCCCGTTTCCGGGCCTCCCATGGCTAATAGAGAGTGGTTCTTTCGTTATTTCGATTGGGCGACAGCCGTGGCCGGGATACCTTGCACAGTGAACTTGTACAGGGTGGTTGTCGCCGATGGCGGTATCGGTATGCCCTTCGCGGAACCCGTGTCGTATTTGATCGAGATGTAACGGCTGCGCGAACTGTCTTTCGCAGTCGGCTGCCAGCACTCCGGGCGACAGCATTGTGGAGTTGCTGCGAAATTTTCCAACCGTACAAAGCCTGCAAGCCACCTTCCGGACGTGCCCTGACGCCTGTTGCGCCAGCTACACGGCTATGCCGCTTCCGTCGAGGAAGTTGGTGCGGTTGCTAATGTGGGTCAGATGAGTGTCTCTTCGACAATCTGCCTGCGCTCCTCTATAGTGCGATACCGCCTTCCTCCTCGTGTCTCCATGTGCCAACTGACCTCCTGCTCATGGAGAATGCCGCTCCGACCTTGCTACCGCCAGATGGCCAAGACTGGACGCTTACAATGCTCAATAAGCGCCGCTTCTTTCCTCCAAAACTGACTTGGCCAGCGTTGGATGTTTCCACCGAAAAAGGCACTCGGGTGCACTTGGAGAACTATCTCCGTGACACCCAGAAAGTCCGGATACGGCCACCGAACCCGGACACGATCACCTGCTTTGAACATCAGTTACCCCCTCGGCCGGCATTTGCGCGGACGCATCGTGAAGATAGGCCAGCCGACCGTTGTTTTAACTTCTATAGCTGACGTATGGTGCCGGATGAATTGCACTAACGTGGCTTCAGTCTGGATCTCTTTAGCGCCTGCGGAGGTGCAAGCCGGATCAACTTAATTATTAAGGCGACAAAATTAATCGCGCTCTGAATGAAGATCACCTCTAGGCTGCCTAGCTGTTCGGCACACAAAAAAAGGTCCGGCTAGTTCGCCGGACCTTTTTTTGGAAGCGCGGGTTTTTTATGGCTCGCGGTTGAGGCAGCTGAGGAGCTGATTCATCGCTCCAAGTTGCGGTTGGGATGTGGTACCGCCCGAGGCGCTGCCGTTGATCTGGCTGACAGCCGCGTTGAACGCATCGGTGACGCTGCTTGCAGCGCTCAGGCCTGCCGTCACGTAGGCGCTACAACCAAGTGTGCCAATCGTCTGCCCAACGTAGCCAGAAATGAGCTGCTGGTTGTAACCGAGAGCGAGAGTCTGGGACGCGGCGGTGTTCAGGGTCCCCACGTTGATGCCGGTGGCAAGAGTACAGTTCGTAGTGGTTGTCTGGTTGCTGAAGATGATCGGCGTGCCCTTGCCGCATGCGTTAAGCGTCGAAGGCAGGACCTTCTGCGACTCGGGCTGGCTATCGATAATGCCGCCACGGCCAATGTTAACGGAGGGATAACCAGCCGCATACAGCAGCGCCTGGCCGTTTCTATTGCCCCAGAAGCCCATCGACCTGCCGTAGGTGAGGGTGCTGATTTGTACTGGTGTGGTGCAGGTGGCGCTGGCGCTGGCGGTGACCGCCGGAGGACCGTAGATCGCGTCCACACCGCTTGCCGCTATTGTGTCTGTCATTGCGCCGGCCGTTTGCGGCGGAACGTAGCTGGCGCTGTAGGTTGTGCTTTGGCCTGGAGCAAGGACGCTAGCTCCCAATGTAGTCGCGCTGATGCTGGTCGAACCGCTGGGATAGACACCGTTGAGCGAGATAGGGTTCAGCGTAACGTTACCGGTGTTCGTAACGATTCCGGAGTAGAGGATCGGTTGGCCCGGCGCTGAAGCGTTCGTACAAACCTGGGTTATGGTGATCGCCGGCGCTGTGACGATACTACAACTCGCGTTGGCGGACACGGTCACGGAACCGCCGTTGATCGCATCCACGCCGCTGGCGGTAACGCTATCCGCCTGCGGGCCGGCCGTCTGCGGCGGAGTGTAGCTGCCGCTGTAAGTTGTGTTGGCTCCCGCAGCGAGCGACGAAACTCCCAGGGTGATCGAACTGACGTTGGTCGAGCCGGCAGGGATGAAGTCACTAACCGAGAGGCCGTTCAACGTCACGTCGCCTGTGTTCGAAATCGTTCCGCTAAAGTTGATCAGACCGCCCGGAATCGTGTTCGTGCAAGCCTTGGTTACCAGGATGGACGGGTTCGTCGCGATGGCGCAGCTCGCGCTGGCCTGCGCCGTCACCGTGCCGCCGTTGATTCCGTCCACACCGCTGGCCGTCACCGTATCCTGCTGCGGACCTCCCGTTTGTGGGGGAGTATAACTGCCGCCGTAAGTTGTACTGGCGCCGGGAGCGAGTGAAGACGCTCCCAGTGTGATCGAGCTCACGTTGGTTGAACCGGCCGGCGCAGCATCCGTAACAGAAATGTTCAACGTCACATTGCCGCTGTTCGTAATGGTTCCGCTGAACAAGATAGGTTGTCCAGGTTTCGGGGCATCGGTACATTGTTTGGTCACCTGGATGGCTGGCGCCGTTACGACCTTGCACTTAGCCGTGGCTTGAGCGGTCACGGCTCCGCCATTTGGAGCAGTGGCGCTGGCCGTGATCGTGTCCTGCTGGTCCCCGCCCAACGCCGGCGGGACATAGCTGCCGCTGTAGGTCGTGCTTTGGCCTGGAGCGAGCGACGCAGCCCCAACGGCGATCGTGCTGGCGTTGGTCGAACCCGAAGGCATGGCATCACTGGCCGATACGTTGTTGAGCGTGACGTTGCCCGTGTTCGCTATGGTTCCGCTGAAGGTGATCAGCCCGCCCTCGCCCACAGCGTCGGTGCACTGCTTCGTGGCCGACAGCGCCGGGGATTGCGGGATCTGAACATTCTTCGTATCGGTGCTACAAGCGTTCGGCGTGCCGCACGCCTTGGCTGAGTTGGTAACGCTCCCCCTGTCGATATCGGCCTGAGTGATGTGGTAAGTAGCCGAGCAGGTTGCGGTAGCGCCTGAAGCAAGTGTTGTTGTACTGCACGTTGCATTGCTGTAGCCCACGAGCGCATCGGTCAGGTTCACACTCTTCAACGTCACGTTGCCCGTGTTGGTAATGCTGAAGGTGTATGTGATTGGGTCACCGGCCGTGGCGGGGCTACTGAACGCCGGCGCCGCGGACTTCACCAGGTTGAGACCCGGATTCTGGACCAATGTGACGGTAAGGTCGTCATGCCCTAGAACCGCTCCCGCTGGAGTCGAGCCCGTCACGATCACTTTATTGTAGATCGACCCGTTGTCCAGGTCGGCTTGGGTGACGACGTATGTCTTCGTGCACGTCGTCGAACCGCCTGGCGACAGAGTCGTCACCGGACATGTGACCGCGCCCAGTTTGCTGTCTGTCACCGAGAGCCCGGTGATAGTCACAGTCCCCGCGTTGGTGACCGTGAAAGAGTAAGTGATCGTGCTACCCACCGTTGTCGCTGGAGTCGCATTTGAGGTCTTGTGGATGATTACGGCCCCCTGCTGGACAGTGATATCGGCTGCGGCCTGGTTGCCGGCTCCTCCTTCGATCGACGTCACGTTTCCAGTGACGTTGTGCTTGAGCCCCAGACTCGTGCCTGCCACCTTCACACCGAACGTACACGACCCCAGGGTCGGCAGCGTGGCTCCCGACAGCGTTATGCTGTTTGTCGTTGTGGAAATCGAGCCGCCGCC
>Ga0209470_1000378_pt1 | contig 35345 bp, 29 predicted proteins | sample GraSoiAngelo_125_FD_185882 | JGI IMG/M metagenome (GOLD analysis project Ga0209470, IMG submission 185882) | Grasslands soil microbial communities from the Angelo Coastal Reserve, California, USA - 14_0927_05_40cm (SPAdes) (version 2) | ecosystem: Environmental > Terrestrial > Soil > Grasslands ... | reverse complement strand
GGAAGCCCGGGTCCGGAAAGCCGAACGTGACTGCGAGGCGGAGAAGCCTTCCCCGTTTGGCCCGCAAAACGATGGCGAGCTCCCGCGGAGGCACCTCCGATCGTCGGAAGTAGAACACCCACGTGATGCCGCCGTCGCGCAGGGGATGGACCTCATTCGGATCGGACATGTGGCTCACCGCGGGCTCCATTGGGCGCTTACCTGACCCAGACATTCCCGGCAAGGGGACACCGTTGTTCAACCTTTGCCGGGACCTGACCACCGGTGCGCGGAGGGTCTCCGGCTGTCGCGACACGATACGCGGGTGCGTCCCTCAGAGCGACCTCCGACCGGATGTCCGCCGGCTCGGTGGAGCTGCCTCTCCAGCGCAGGTTGCGGGCGGTCCAGGCGGTGCCCAATGAGGTAGGCGAACACGCGGACTGGGCTGCCCCACCCTTGGTGGCTGGGTTTCCCCTGATTCCCGCTCCGCGAACTAGTACACGACCATCCCGATAAACGGAATCACTTGGGCGTACCACGAGGTCCGGCACGCCGCGATTGGGTCGGTCAGGTGGTTGAGGGGGTTGTACGTCGGCCCGAGCCCGCCGCAGCTGTTCGGGTTGGGTCCGGTCCCGCTGAGTTGCGCGTACGTGTAGTTCGTGGGACCCGCCATGCCAGAGACGAGGATGCTCATGAAGAAGGTGGCGGACCCCCAGGTGTTGGGGGCGCCCGTCGAGAAGGGCGTCTTGGCGTACGCCATCATCACGTACGGGGTGCCACCGGTGTCCTGGTTGAAGGTGTTGATGTCGAAGACCCCGATAGGACTCGTCACCGAACACCCGACCGGCAAGCCGGTACGCGCGTACTGGAAATCGTTGATGGCCCCCGCCGTGCCGGGGTACGGTGCGACTCCGCCCGCGATCGCTGTGATCGCCGTGCTGCACGGCGCGACGATGAACGCGACGGCACCGGCCGAGGACTGGGTGTTCTGGAAGAACGCTTCACTCCACCCATCGATGAAGATCGTGGTGTTGCCGTGATTCACCATCTTGTAATGGAATAGGGCCCCGCCGTTCCCGTTGAGTTGGGCTCGCGTGACCCGGTATGGTTGGTAGGTGCTCGGCGAGTTGTACGGGGTACTGAGGTTCGACACCCAGACCTCCCCGGTCCGGATCTGGACGTAGCCGATGTATTGCCACAGCTGGCTCGGGATCGTCCCGCCGTTCCCGCCTCCGCCGATGAGGGGCGCAACCACGTCCAAGACGAGGCGGGTCGTCGTCTGGTGGCCTTTCAAGTCGGTCGCGTTCAGCAGGATGATGGATCCGGCCCAGCTGAGGGCGGGATACGGAGGCTTCGTACAGGCGTTCCCTCCCAAGGAGAAAATCCTGTCTCCCGCGATGCGGTCCGGGGAGACCCCGTTATCTTTCATCTGCTGGGGGGCGGCACACGACGTGCCCGACCCGTACCAAGCGGTGATCGTCGCAAAGACCGAGTTCACATTCAGGTCGTTGTCCGGGTCGGTGAGCTTCGCGAAGAGATAGAATCCCTGGGTTGCCTGGACCGGGTCGATCGCGTCGGTGGACAAGACTCCGTCCGTCCACTTGTCGACGAATACTGGGGGACGTGTGCCGGCCGGCGCGTTCATGGGGCCGGTCCAGAGGACGACGCTCTTCAAGTGATCGACGATGATGATCGTGATTTGGTCTGAGGACCGGAGACCCGTTGCACCCGTGCTCTGGTAGGCCCAGCGCTCGCCGATGTCCCAGACGCTGTCCGTGCCGTCCAGGAGGCCGCTCGGGGTCACCAGGAAGCCGTTGAACTTGTGCAGGATGACGGTGTCCGTCTGCGGCGGGTTTACCCCGCGCTGCGAAATGACGTAGATGATGGTCGGCACCGGCTGAAGCGCCTCGCCGCCTTGGTGCGTGAGCGTGATGTTCACGCCGATCTCCAGTCCGCCGCCACCGTAGATCGGGGTCATCTCGGACTGGATGTCGGTCCGGGCCTGGGCGGCGGGCGTGGGGATGCCTGCGACCCAGACGATGATCACGGAGAACAGGACGACGGTCATCGCGAGGATCAGGATCGTGCCGATGACTTCGGACACACCCGACTCGTCTTCGCGGAGGATGGTTCGCATGAGGTGGCCTCCCGGTGGGCTCAGGGAAACACACTTGCACCCGACCCGACGATATATAAATTGTTCGTGGTAGTTACCAACCCGTGATAGCGTGAGAATCACGGGGCACGCGTGGATTCCTCCCCTCCCGGTCTGAGGCCAACCATCGAACCCGGACGAAGATCGATGGAACCCGTCTCCCGGGGATCGAGTTCCTTGCCATTTCATCCATCCGGGATCGTCGCGGGCCGAGTCCAATGGCCCTGACTGCTCGCATGCCCGACCGAAACCGGATTTTTATTACCGAAGAAGGATAGAAGATGACTTCTCGGAGGAATCCGATGTTCTCTTGCGTGAGAACAGGTACGTATCGGGATGGATAATCATCCGAGAACCTTTTTAAGAATCTGCCCTGGATGGGCAGCGGTTCATGCCCGCCGGTCGCATCCTCCACGATGTAGCCTGGTGCCTCTTCCTGCGGTGATGCCTCGATGTCCAGCCGCGCCGGCCGCAACGCGAGGGCCCTCACGCTCCTCATCGTTTGGTCGGTCGCCCTCGGCGGACTGTTCGCGACGCTCCTCGCCCTCGCACCGGCGGCGCGCGCGGGGACGTGCGACCAGGTCGGCGGGGTCATCACGGGCGACTGGACGATCACGAACACGCAAGTCTGCACGGGAATTCTGTATTCGGTCGACGGCACGATCAACGTGAATTCTGGCGGCAGCCTCACGCTGACCGATGGCGGCCTGAGTTTCGCGAAGGACACGTCCCACCAGGGATACGCGCTGAACGTGAACGCGGGCGGCGAACTCGTCCTCGACCACTCGATCGTCACGACCCAGACAGACTCGATTTCTCCCTTCCTGAAGTTGGCCTTCACCGTCTCCGGCGCGAACAGCCGGTTCACGATGAGGAACGGCGCGTCGCTGAAGTTCCCGGGTTGGTTCAACGCGACGAGCGCGACGATCAACATCACGGACTCGAAGATCACCGGCTTCACCGACCCGGAGATTTCCGGTCTCGGCCTCAACACGGATGACAACAATGACGCGCCCCTGATGGCGTGGTCGACGACAACGGCAAGTCTTTACCGGTCTCGGATTGAACGCGTGTACGAGTACGCGGGTGGCACGCCCGGCAACGTCGTCCTGACCGCGACGAGCAACCTCTACGCCTACGACTCGTACATCGGGGTGGATTACTCGAACACGGCGGGCATGCACAACGAGCTGCGCGTCGACGGGACCTCGAACGCCTACTTGTACAACATCACGATCGACCGCACGGAAGACCCCGCGGCGAATGCGGACTGGCAGCCGGCGTTCCGACCCACCGCGGCCGGCGGAAACGTCGACTTCATGCGATGGCTCTACGCGACCGTCGTCGACTCGAGCGGAATTCCCGTGAGCGGCGCGACCGTCTGGTCGACGCTCAGCCCGAGCAGTACGACCGCGCAATATCCGGACAACGGGCTCGCGACGACGCCGACCGCTCGCACCCTCTGGTATCTCGGTCGGACCGCGAGCGGAACGAACGCATGGAACCGCACGGACTCGGACGGGCTCGCGCGGATCCCGCTGTTCACGGACCAGATCACGACGGCCACCTTGCCGAACGCCGAATCGTTCGGGAACTACCACCAGCAGGTCACGTACGCGGCGTCGAGTACCTCCGGCGACGAGTTCTACGACCCATACCCGGCCGTCAGCGCGGCGGACAACGCCAAGTGGGTCACGATGTCCTTCAGCAACCTCCAGGTGTGCCCGACGGGCGTGACCACCTGGTCCTTCAACCGGCAAATCGTCGGCTCGGTCTCCGTGTCCAGTTGCCTCGAGATTTCCGGCTCCGTCACAATCACGGACGGAGGCCTGTACGTCGATCAAGGCTCGGACGGCAACGCCCGGGCCTATGTGAAGATCCTCGCGGGAGGCCGGCTGACCTTGGTCAACTCCACGGTCTGGAGCAACTACCCGCTCGCCTTCTACGTCGCGAACGGCGGGACGCTCGTCACGAGCCGAGGCAGCGCCCTCACGTTGGCGGCGAGAGGTTCCCCCGGCACGCTTCGCGAAGAGGGACCCAGCTCGAGCGTCACGATCACCGACACGGCCATCGATGCAAACGTCACGCTGTTCGGCGGCAACGCCACCCTCGTGCGCGATTCGTTCCTCGGCCCGGGCCTCTGGATCGACACGGTCCAGACGACGCACCTCTGGGACGCGACGCTCACGGGCGTCACCACGCTCGCCTTCACGACGGACGACGGCAACGCGAACACGGTCGACTTGGACATCCGGAACGCGACGTTCGACCAGGTCCAGACGTCCCAGCTCGTCTTCGGCGGGACCCAGAACGTCCAGCTGACGTCGGTGCAGACGTTCGATCCGAACGGGTCGTGGTGGGTCGGCATGATCACCGGAGGCGCCCAGGTGAGCCGTTACTGGTGGCTTCGGGTGAACGCGGTCGACGGAACCGGGACGCTCCTCGCGGACGCGAATGTCCACATCCTGCTTCAACGCCTCGATCCGAACACGCTGACGCCCTTCACGGTCCCGAACCCTGCGGTCGACGACATCTACCTCGCGAATTCGACGACGTGGCCCGTCTCCGCCCCGAGCGGCTCGATCCTGTATCGGGCATTCGCGGAGAGCCGAACGACGGCCGCCCGCGTCGTGAACAACTCGTATCTGGCGACGGGATCCGCGGTCGTCGATCTCACGACGTACCAGCCGGACTCCCCGGCCTCCGCCCTCGTGACGGGCGACGAGATCGTGCAGCTGACGTTCTCCAGCCTGACGCCCGACCTCAGCATCACGTCGATGACCGTCCAAGGTGGGAACGGAGCGTCTCCCCTGCAGCCGATGAACACGGACATCCAGGTCACGGCGGCGATCCGCAACACCGGGCAAGTCACCGTCCGCAATGTCCGGGTCAGCTTCTTCGAGGACAACGTGGATCGCAACGGCGACGGCGTGATGGACTTCGCGCCCCTCGATTACATGGGGGCGGGCGTCTGGATCAACGACACCGTCCTCGCGCTCGTCCCGAAGAACGCCACGACCACGGCCACAATCCTCTGGCATCCGAACGGCGCCCTCGAGTCGAGCCGCACCGTTTCCGCGGTCGTGGACCCGCCTCTGTTCGCGGTCACGGACGGCGGCGCGATCCGGGAGACGAACGAGCTCAACAACATCCTGCCTCGGACCTTCACGCTCTTCACGTGGCCAGACCTGGCGATTTCGTCCGGGGACATCCAGTTCGCCGCGGACCCCGTCCTGAACAACGATGCCCAGGTGCGCGTCGTGGCCCATAACGTCGGGACGAACCGGGCCGCCGGGGCGATCCTCGAAGTCTGGGAAGGGGCCCAGCGGGTCGCCGGACCGGTGACCTTCGACATCAGCCCCGGCGCCGACGCGACCCTCACGGTGCTCTGGCGCCCGGCGTCCACGGGAACCCACGTCTTGATGTTCAGCCTGAGGGCCGCAACGGGGACCGACATCCGCAACAAGGACTATGTCCTGGGCAACAACAACGCGACGTTCTCGGTGAATGCGCTGACGCCGCCCGACTTGGCGTTGCATCAGAGCGACTACCCCGGGGTGCGGACGGTGAGCCAGAATCAGCCGTTCACGATTGACGTCCTGGTCTACAATGCCGGCCAGACGGCCGCGCTGAACGTGTCCATCGCGGCCTTCTTCGGCGCCACCGAAGTCGGCCGTGTGGACGGTCGCACGATCGGCACGTTCCTGAATGTCTCCCTGAACGTCAGCGGCATCCCTCTCACCGGCAACCAGCAAATCCTCCTCAAGGTCGATCCGGACAATCGGATCAACGAAGGCGGCGCCGCGCAAGAGGCGAACAACACCGCGACGGTCGTCCTGAACGTCCAGCCGCCCCAGGGTTACGTGGCCCTGCTCTTGCCGACCGCGGGCCAGCGGGTCGAACCGGGCGCATCGCTGAGCGTCACGGGATACGTGCGGGACGCGAGCACGAATACCGGGATCGCGGGCGTCGGCCTCACGATTGAATTGCGACAAGGCGCAGCCGTCATGGCGTCGAACACGACCGTGACGCAGGGCGATGGATTCTTCCTTGGCGTGCTCGCCGTGTCATCGGGACTGGCCGACGGACCGTACGACGTCGTCGTCACACCGTCGTCCGCAATCATCGGGCCGCAAACCCAACCGATTACGGTGAAGAAGACCTTGCCATTCCTCAGCAGCCCGGTGCCGATCCTCGGCGTCCCATGGTGGCTCTTCCTGGTCATCCTCGGCGCGGCGGTGGCCGTCGTCGTCGGCATCACCCTCTACTGGAAGGTCTACGGCCTCGGCAAGATGGTCGAGTGCGGCGAGTGCGGCGCCTTCATCCCGGAGGACGCGACGACGTGCCCGAAGTGCGGCGTCGAGTTCGAACGGGACATGGCGAAGTGCTCGAACTGCCAAGCCTGGATCCCGGTCGACGTGAAGCAGTGCCCGGAGTGCGGCGTCGAGTTCGCGACGGGTCAGCTGGAGATGGCCGATTACAAGGAGAAGATGCGCCTCCAGTATGACGAAGTGGTCGCCCGGTTCAAGCAGGAAGCCTCTCGACAGCTGGGCCGCAGCCTGAGCGAAACCGAGTTCCAGGAATGGTGGCGCAAGCAGCCCACCTTCCTCACCTTCGAAGACTGGCTCCGCGAGGAAGAGGAGATGCGCAAGATGGGCTCGAAGCCATGCCCGACGTGCGGCACCCTCAACTCCGTGACGGCCAACGTCTGCCACAAGTGCGGATCCTTGATGCGCGAGGTGCAGCGGCCGCCGGGTGGCGGCGGAGGCGCCGCGCAGGTCCCATCCGCGGCCCGTCAGCCCGTCCGGGGAGCGGCCCCCGCCGAGGCTCCATCGGGGTCGCAATCGGCGCCCACGGTCGTATCGGCGGCGCCGGCCGGAGCTCCGGCCACGGACGCGATTCCGCGCCGGGTGATCCGCAAGGCGATCACGCCCCAACCGCTCATCCAGAAAAAGATCGTCAAGAAGCCGGTCGAAGACGAAGACGACGAGTCCCGCTCCGATGCGAGCGACGAGGATTCGAAGGAAGAGGACTCGTGAGCTCGCTCGTCTCGTGACGTTTCCTTCCCGTCATGGTCGTTCCGTGGAACCGGTTCGGCGCGGACCGAACGATAACCAAAGGACCATGGCCCTCCCTCGCCCTCTTCATGCCGTGCGGCTCCCTCGCGCCGTTTGGCGCCTCTTCCTGATCGTGGTCAGCCTCGTCCTTGAGATCCCGGGAACGGTCCGCGCGATCCTCCGCGTCTGACCGCAGAAGTCCTTATCTCGCTTGGGCGATGCGGCCACGGATGCGGCGGGAGGATCGGCGAGTCGTGGCCGTCCTCGGGTTCCTTCACGGCGTGGTCCACTCGAACATCTTGTCGATTCCCGTGTTCCTGCTCGCCTGGAAAGCCGAGTTCGGCGCGGACGACGTGACCCTCGGCTTGCTCGCGGCGGCGGGGTACGGGTTCTACGGCGTCGCGGCCGTCCCCTTCGGGTTCCTCGCGGATCGGCGGGCGCCGGCCCGATTGTTGCTCGTGTGTGCCGCGGGAATCGCCATATCGATGGCGGGCGTCGCCGTGAGCCCGTCGATCCCCCTTCTGGCCGTCTCCCTCGGAGCATTGGGCCTCTTCTCCGGCGTCTACCATCCCACGGGCCTATCGATCATTTCCCGCGTCGTCGTCGAGCAGGGCCGCGGGATGGGATGGCACGGGATGGGCGGGAGCCTCGGCATCGCGTCCGGCCCCGCGTACGTCGGAGCCGCATTGGCGGTCGGCTTATCCTGGAGGTTCGCGGCCGCGTCCCTGGCGGTCCCAGCCCTCCTCGCCGGTATCATCCTGCTGGCCCAGCCTTTGCCGGAAGAGGCCTCCCACCGTCCGGCCGAAGCGCGCGTCCCGCTTCGCGGGCTCCTCACCCGCTCGTACGGGTTCATCCTGCTCGTCTACATGTTCGCGGGGTTCGCGTACCAAGGTGGCCTCACGTTCCTCCCCCAACCTCGATTCATCGGAGCGCGCTTCTTTGCCCTCGCCCTCGCGCTCGGTGCCGTCGGGCAGGTCGTCTCGGGGACGTTGGCCGACCGCCGCCAACCGGGCCGCCTCCTGTTCGCACTGTCTGCCGCGACGGGCGCCATTCTCCTCTCCTTGGCGGTCTTGCCGGGGGGGAGCCCGTTCATCGCGGCGGCGTTGGTGTTCGGCTTCCTCCTCTTCTCCCTCGAGCCGCTTCAGAATACGCTCGTGACGGGAGAGGTGCCGCGGTCCCTGCGGGGGATGGCCTTCGGATTCACGTTCCTGAGCGTCTTCGGCATCGGATCGCTCGGGGCCGTCCTCGCGGGGTGGCTGCTGGCCCACGATGCGAGCGCGACGTTGTTCGTGGTCCTCAGCGCCTGCATTGCGGCCTCCGGGACGTTCGCCCTCGGCGTCCGTCGTCGGAGCGCGTCGTAGGCCGGCTCAGGCCGCGGGCACCGCGACGCCTTGCGCCTGCAACGTGTCGCGGATGATCTTGATCATGCCGTCCGGGTCCTTGTAATACGACGACACGATCTTCGCGACGTCCCGGTAGTTCTTGATCTCCATCCGCTTCATGTACTCGAAGATGTCGAGGCGGCGTTTGACCTCCTGTTCCATCCTCCGCTGGTTCCAGTTCCGGGCGAGGGAGATCTTCTCGTAGACGTACGAGTGACCGCTGTAGTTGAACGTGTCATCCGCGGGATTCCAGGTGTACGCCGAGTTCGTGATCAGCTCGTTCGACTCCGGGTCCGTCCCGACGACCTCGACGATCGCCTTCACGCGCCGGGTCATGTCGGTGCCGACCTTCACCTGCGCCTGGAGCAGGACGATGTCGAGGGCCGCGACGAGGGCCCGCGGCAAGTTGATCGGATCGTTCTCGAGGCGGTGGACCATCGCTTGGACGTCATCCGCGTGGAATGTCGTGTACGCGGACTTGCCCGTCGCCATGGCCTGGAACACAACGAACGCCTCGGGTCCACGGACTTCTCCGATCATCATGTACTGCGGCCGCTGACGCAGGGCCGCCGTGAGCAAGTCGAACATGTCGATCTCGCCCGCGGGCTTCCCCGTGGAGGCGACCCGGCCGCCGAACCCGGCGCGGGTGAGCAACGGCACCCAGTTCTCGTGGGGCAGGTTCAGTTCCCGCGTGTCTTCGATGGACACGATCTTCATCTGGGGCGGGATGAACAGGAGGATCGCGTTCAGCGTCGTGGTCTTCCCCGAGGCGGTTCCACCGCAGATGAGCATCGACTGCCCGTTCTCGATCGCGAGCCACATGTACGCCATCATCTCCGGCGACATCGTCTTGAACCGGACGAGGTCGAGCGGGGTGAAGGGGTTCTCCCGGAATCGCCGGATCGTGAACGAGGATCCTCGCTTTGTGACGTGCATGCCGAGGGTGGCCTGGAGACGCGAGCCGTCTGGGATCGTCGCGTCCAGCATCGGTTGCGCGACCGAGATGTGCTTCCCCGACCGCTGGGCGAGCCACACGACGAACGAGTCGAGCTCCTCCGCGTTGTCGAACTTGAGGTTCGACGGGATCGAGCCGTATTTGCGGTGGTAGATGTAGAGCGGCACGCGGACGCCGTCGCACGAGACATCTTCGACCTGTACGTCCGTCATGACGACGTCGATCGGGCCGTACCGGATGAAGTCCCGGTACACGTAATACAGGACGCGTTCCTTCGACACGGGATGGAGTTCGACGCCGAGTTCCCGGAGGAGGCCGTCGACGATGCGCCGCAAGTAGTTCTCCTTCCGGGCGCGATCCGCGTCGTCCAGCAGCTCGAGGTTCTCCACGAGGATCTCCTTGAGGACATCGAGGAGTTCCGACTCCTCTTCGATGAGCTTCGGCTCGATCGCCTCGTAAAAGTACTCGTTCGCCATCGTGTCGTAGAGAATCCGGACGTACGAGAAGTTCTTCAGGATCGGCTGGATCTCGATTTCGTTCATGTTCCGCTGAACGATCTTCGGGATCGTCGTGATCTTGCCGAGGCTCGTCTCCTCGACGCTGCTCACCTTCGGTGACTTGACTTTGATGCCCTTGTCCCCGAGGAGTCGGGTGAAGTAGCGCTTCTTGATCGAATCGAGCGTCGCGGCGGTGCTGCTCTTCTTCTTCTCGTCCATCCCGTCGAGCATCCGTTTGGCTTCGTCGCGTTCGGAGGCCTTCCGGTCGGGGTCCTCCGTGGGCGCGTAGTTCTTCTCCGTGGATTGGGCCATTCGGTCACCTCAGATGAACAGGAACGCGAACAGGGCGATCACGAGCATGATGAAGCTGTGCCTCAGTCCGTTCGGGATCTTCCCGGTGTCCAGGACGCCCGCGAGGATTCCGTCTCCGAGGCCGTGCACGACCGTCGCGATGAAGAACGCGATCCGGATCGAGTTGACGACCCCCGGAAGGTCTTGGGCCAGAGGGCTCTGGATGGCGCCTCCCGTGGAGGCCAGCGCGCCGCTCGCCTTGAGCATCTGCGGCAGGAACGTCACGTCGAGGATCCAGATTGTGACGAGGAAGACCATGAACGAGATGTAAATCACCGCGATGTACGTCGACATCGCGATCCGGCGCTCGTCCTCGGTCAGCTGGTTCTCCTTCGTGTCATGGCTGACCATCGTCAGGACGTCGGCGACGTCGCCTCCGGCGTCGGAGGACTTGACGATGATTGCGACGACCCGCCCGACCATCGGGGTCTTCACGCGCGTCGCGAAGAGGCGCAGGGCCTCCGTCGCGGGCACGCCCCAGGTGATCTGGGCCGCCATCTTCTTGATTTCCGGCGTGAGTTTCCCGTAGCGGCCTCCGGACGAGACGACGATCGCCTCGGCCAGGGTCATGCCGAACCGCCCGGCCTCCGCGACATCGCGGAGGAAGTCCGGGAGCCGGCGTTCGACCTGCTTGATCTCCCGCTGCAGCTTCGCCACATAGAATCCGTAGGGCCCGATGAAGCCGAGCGTCCCCACGACGAGCCAGTACAGGAACCGTTCCACGGGACCTTGGGTGGGTCGGAACGCGAGGTTCACCGAGTTGATCACGTTCAGGAAGGCGATGAACCCGAAGAGGACGAACAGGGCCGACCCGAGGCCGATGACGCTCTTGCGGCGGTCCCCCTTATCGCTCCGGCGCAGGCGGGCCTTCTCGAGCTCGACGTTCGCCATCTCAGCCCTCCTGTTCCATGTTCCAGATCACGAAGATGAACCCGAACTGACTCATTGGGATCATCAGCCCCACGACGACGTAGAGCAGCGTAACAACGAACCCGGAGCCTGTCGGATCCTTGGTAATGAGGGCCATGATCGCCATGATCACGACGAGGAACAGGGGGAACGCGACGACGACCGTCACGAACGACTCCGCGAGCATCCCGAGCGTCTCCATCTTCTTCCGCATCTCGAGGCGGTCTTCTTTCTCGAATTGCTCCGCCTTCACGAGGAAGTACGGCTTGAGCTGGCCCCCGCTCGTGGAGGTCGTCACGACGCCCTGCAGGAAGTCCGAGAACTTCGAGGACGGGGAGCGCTGCGCCGCCTTCCGGAGCGCGGTCAGGATGTCTAGGCCAAGCAGCTCCGTGTCCCGGGTGATCCATTCCGCCTCCCGGGCGACCTCGCCGTAGATGGTCTGTTTGGAGAGTTCCTTGAAGATCACGTCGACCGGGACATCGGCCGAGGCCATCGCGGAGACGAACGACATCGCGCCGGAGATCTTCTTGTCGATCTTGCGGCCGCGCTTCTTCGCCATCCCGGCGGGCTTGCCGTGATAACCGACGGGCAGGCCGAACGCGTACATGTACGAGAAGAAGATCGGAAGGGCCGCGACGAGGCCGAAGATGACCAGGAGCGTGGTGATCGGGATGCTGAGGATGAACAGGAAGAGCGAGGCGACGAACGCGGCGACCACCGCGCCGACCGCTGCGAACGTGGTGTTCATCCAAGCGAGGGCCAGGTACTCCTCCGGACGCAGCCTGATGTGGGCCTTCAGGAGGTTGTCCTCGAGCTCCGGGTTGCCTTCACTCCGGGCCTGGACGAACTTCCCGAACATCCGCCATGCGACCTGCGCCTTCGGGGGCAGGCTGACATTCACGGGCTTGGCTCCCTTCGGCAGCTTGACCATGTGGGCGGCCTTGTCGGACTCCTCGCCGGGGCGGAACCGCTTCGTCTTCGTGAGCGTGCCCCGCGTCTCGAGTTTCTCGAATGCCGAGCTAGCCAACGGTCTCGCCTCCCGCCTCGACGGCTTTCAGGACCGCGTGGTCCTGCCAGCCCATCTCCCCCCGGACGCGTTTCGCGGTCTCCTCCGGGTACTGGTAGTATTGGACGACGATCTTCGCGATCTCTCGGAAGTCCAACATGTTCTTTTGCATCATGTAGTTGATAATGTCGACCCGGCGCTGAAACTCGGCCTCCATCTCCTCGTGAGTCATGTTCTTCATCTCCATGATCTCATCGAACAGGAACGAGTGCCCCTTGTAGACGAACGTGTCCGTCGCGGCGTCCCATTCGTAGACCGTGTTCGTGATGAGTTCGTTCGTCTCCGGCTCAAACCCGACGAGCTCGACGATCTGCTTCATCCGCCGCACGATGGAGTCTCCGATTCGAGCGTGGGACTGGATGATGACGAAGTTCAACGCGGTCAACAGGATGCGCGGCGTGTTGATCGGCGGGTTTTCCAGGCGGTTCACCATCGACTTGACGGAATCCGCGTGCATCGTGGACATCGTCGGGTGGCCCGTCGCCATGGCCTGGAACATCGTGTACGTCTCCTTGCCGCGGACCTCTCCGACGACGATGTAGTTAGGCCGTTGCCGCAACGCGGCCCGCACGAGGTCGTACATGTCGATCTCGCCGCCCGCCTTGCCGTCGGCGCCCCGTTCGCCCACCCCGGACCGCGTCGTGCCCGGGATCCAGTTCTCATGGGGTAGGTTGATTTCCCGGGTGTCCTCGATGGACACGATCTTCGCGCCCGGTCGGATGAAGAGGGCGGCGCTGTTCAGGGTCGCGGTCTTGCCGCTGGCTGTCCCTCCACAGACCATCATGGATTTGCCGTTCTCCACAGCGACCCAGAGGTACGCGACCATCTCCGCGCTCGCGGTCCCGAACTTCACGAGTTCGACCGGGGTGAAGGGCTTCTCCTTGTACCGCCGGATCGTGAACGAGGATCCGCGGGTCGTGACCTCCTTGCTGTATGTCGCTTGGACACGATGGCCTTCGACGGAGGTGCCGTCGAGGATCGGGTTCGCGACGGAGATCTGCTTGCCGCATCGCTGCCCGAGCATGACGGCGAATGAGTTCAGGGCGTCCTCGTCAGCGAAGACGACGTTCGTCTTGATCGATTCGAACTTCTGGTGGAAGATGAACAGCGGGATGCCGGTGCCGTCGCACGAGACGTCTTCGATCCTTAGGTCGGACATCAGGACGTCGACCGGGCCGTATCCGACGAAGTCGCGGATGATATAGTACACGATCTTGTCCTTCGACGCCGGCGCCAAGCGCAGGCCTCGGGACTGGATGAACGAGTCGACGGCCTCCTCGAGGTATTCCTTCTTGTCCTTCTCCGCCATCTTGTCCCATTCGTACTCGAGGGTGCGGTTCAAGGAGTCCTTGATCATGTCGAGGAACTCCTTCTCTTCTGCGTTGAGCTGTGGCTCCCAGACCTCGTACACGTATTCGGAGCGGTCGTGGTCGTAGACGACGCGCGAGTAGGTGTACGGCTCCCGGATCGGGATCACCTCGATTTCCTCCAAGGTGTCGCGGGAGAGATTCGGGATGTGCGTGAGGTAGGAACCGCGCGTCCCGGACCACTCGGCCTTCTTTTGGATCGCGCCCCTCGGCATGAGGATCTTCTTCTGTTTCGGCATCTGTTCCACCTCAGAACTGAACGTTCGATGTCGCGTCTCCCACTCCGACCTGGACCTGCGCGTGCTGCAGGCGGAAGTAGCTCAGGGGGAGCACGGGTGAGTTATGAATCTCTAGATGCATGATGTAAGTTTGAGTCGTCGGGTTGTACTTCGCTGAGAGGATATAGATGATTGTCGCACCGATCTTCGCAGTGAGGGAGATATCCAACGAATTCTGTGAGAACAGACAGGGAGAAAATGACGTCGACGGGCACAGGTTCAGCGAGGACGCGAGCGTCGCGTTCAGGAATCGGTACCACGCGAGGCCATACCGGGAGGGGTGGTCGACCCAGATCACGGCGTTGGCGGGGAATCCTCGGTAGTCCTGACGGTCGAAGGCGAACACTTGCGTGTTCACGACCTCTGTGCTGGTCCCGGACACGCTGCCCGCCCCGTAGAGGCTGACCAAACCGAACGAGATGTCGAGGGTGTTGTTCGTCTTCAAGACGCTGAACGTCGGCTGGGCCCGGATGACTTGGCCGTCCGACTGGGACCGAATGACCGCTCCGTTCTCGTACGCGATCGTCTGCGGGATGTAGTACCTATTGCCAACGTCGAGCTGGATGGCACCGCTCGACGTCTCATTGACGGTCGCGACTTGCAACGGAACCGTCGGGTTGGGTATGTACGAGAAATTCACCCAGAAACCACCTGCGTCCGGGAACGACTGGAGCGTGCCGAGCGTCGATGCCGCGAAAATCGGGACGCCGTCGACCCCGAGACTCACTGCGGACGAGGCCGTCACGGGGATGTAGTGCGTCCCCGCGATCTGGGCGGCCTGTGCCGAGAGGATCTGAAGGTCGATTGCGCCTTTGATCCCGCCGAACTGGCCCAGGGCCCCGTTCATGTGAGACGCCTCGGAGTCTTTCATCCAGACGGGCACGTACTGGTTCACGATGAGGCTCAGGAACGTCAGGAACACGAGGAGGGCCATGATCGTGCCGACCGTCGAGGCGACCCCTTCCTCGTCCCCGCGAATGTCGCGGATCAAAAGACGCATGAAGTCACCTGAGGAGTATTCTCCGTGGACATTCCATCGACCCATCCTGGATGACGCTATTTATAGGTGTCGCGCTGAAAATCTGACCTTGAGAATGAGTTGATTTTCTCCATGTGAACGGGACCGTTTTTCGCCCTCCATTTTCGAGGCGATTTCGGTCCCCGCGGAGGGCCTAGCGCCGCCGTTTCGGTCCTCGCTTCGCGGCGGCGTAGAGCAGCGTCGCCTCGCCCGCCATGAAGCGCCGCATCCCGTCAATCGAGGCGTATTCGTTCGGCGCGTGAGCCCGGGATCCGTGGCCCAAGCCGGTCGACACCCAGGGCAACCGGAGGTACTCGTCGAAGGCAAAGGCGGGCATCGTGCCTCCGCTCGAAGGCCAGACCTCCGGTTTCCTCCCGTTCGCCTCGACCGCTTCGATCGCGGCCTTTGCGATCCACGACTCCGGGTCCGTCTTCGCGGGGCCGTACGGCCCGTGGACTTCGATGCGTAGGTCGTCGTACCCCCGTTTCTTCAGGTGGGCGCGCAATTTCCTCAGGGTCACCTCGACCGTCATGTCCTTGACCAACCGAATGTCGATCTTCGCGTACGCTTCGTGCGGGAGGACCGTCTTCGTGCCGCCGTGTTCGATGTAGCCGGAGTAGATGCCGCAGATGTTCACGGTCGGTTCGAACAGGTATGTGAGCAAGAGCTGGTCCTTCGGCACGTCAAACTTGAACTTCGCGGTCCGCTCCTCCTGGAGCCACGCGGACGGGTCGAACGTCTTCGCGAGGGTCTTGACCATCGCCGCGTCTTTCTTCGTCGGCGGGACGACGTCGTCCCAGATTCCATCGATCGCGGGACGTTGGTTCTCGTCGACTAGCGTGTTGAGCGCCTGCAGGAGTCGCCAGACCGGAGACCCGATCCACACGGCGTTCGAGCTGTGGATCTCGCTGTCCATCGGGCCGCCGGATTGCGGATTTCCCCGGGACCAGATCGTGAGGTAGAGGCATCCCTTCACCCCGAGGTAAATCGTCGGCACGCCGCGAAGGTCCTCGGAATAGTCGTTCGCGATCGCGGCGTCCGCCTTCAATTCTCGGCGGTGCGTTCGGATGTATTCGATGAAGTTCGCGCTGCTGATCTCCTCCTCGCCCTCCGCGAGGATCTTCAGGTTCACCGGCATCTCGTCGACGTCGCGGATCGTCTTCCATGTGAAGAGATGGTTTGCCAGGGCTCCCTTCGAGTTCGTCGAGCCGCGGCCGATGATCGCCTGGCCGACGCCGGGCACGTCGCGGATCTCCGCGGCGAACGGCGGTGACTGCCACGCGTTCAGGTCGCCGACCGGCTGGACGTCGTACATCTCGTACACGATCAGGGTGACAGGCGCGCCCACGTCCAGCTCGCCGATGACGAGCGGGTGGCCTCCTTTCGACCAGGTGCGCGTCTTGCAGCCGATGTCCGCCATCATCTGCCGGACGAGCTCCGAGCACTCTCGGATCCCTTCGCCGGTCGCGCTCACGGAAGGCTGACGCAGCAGGCGCCGCGTGTACTCGAGGGCGTCCGGGAAGCGTTCATCGAGCGCCCGCCCGACCTCCGGCGGCGCGAATCCGGCCATTGCCCGGCGGGAACGAGGACCGACTCAAAAGGTTCTCGGTGTCTCGCGGCGCCGCTACGTTCTTGGGCGCACCCGCGATTGCGACACCCGATGTTCCGAATCGAGGCGGACGTGCTGATTCCCGGACGCGGGGATCCGATCAAGAACGCGGCGCTCGTCGTGGACGGAACGGTGATCGCGTATGCGGGTCCGATCGAAGGCGCCCCATCCGCGGCCGGTGCGACCGTCGCCAACGTCCCGGCGCTCATGCCGGGAATGTGGGATGTCCACGGGCATTTCATGGGGATTCGAACCCTGAACGTCGAGGAGATCGCGCGGACGCCTCTCGCGGTGCTGGCATCTCGGTCGACGAAAGATGCCGAGGTCGCGGTCTCGGCCGGATTCACGAGCATCCGGGAGCTCTCTGGGCTCGGCGTCCATCTGGCCCGCGTCGTCGCGGAAGGGACGGTCCGCGGGCCGCACATCTACGGGGCGGGCGGAGCCCTGAGCCAGACCGGAGGCCACGGGGACCTTCACACGTTCCCGCTGGACTTCGTCCACGATGTGTTGCGTCGGACCGGGTTCTCGTACCTCTGCGACGGCGTCCCGGAATGCCTTAAGGCGGTCCGGATGCAGCTCCGCGTCGGGGCGAGAGTCATCAAGGTCCTCGCGTCGGGCGGCATCGCGAGCGAGCTGGACCACCCGGTCCATGCGCAATTCTCGACGGAGGAACTCGAGGCGATCGTCGCGGAGGCGGCGCGGGCGGATCGGGTCGTCGCCGCCCATTGTCACGGCAAACCCGGCATCATGGCCGCGCTCCGGGCCGGATGCCGGACGATCGAGCACGGCACCTTCCTTGACGAGGAAGCGGCGGACCTCATGCTCCAGCGCGACGCGATCCTGGTGCCCACGCGGTTCATCATCGACCGGCTCGTGCGATTCGGGAAGGAGGCCGGAATCGCGGACTATGCATACCGCAAGGCCGTCGCGGTCAACGAGCAGCACCAGAAGGCGTTGCGCCTCGCGATTCGCAAAGGCGTGCGGATGGCGACCGGGTCGGACATCTTCACGTCCGCCGGGGGACCGGCCGGATGGGGCCTCAACGGCCACGAGGTCGGGCATCTCGTCGAGGCCGGGATGAAACCGCTTTCGGCGATCGAGGCCGCGACGGCCACGGGGCCGCTCACCCTCGGCCCGCAGGCCCCGAAATCAGGAGAGCTGAAGGCCGGCTACGATGCGGATTTCCTCGCTCTCGCAAAGAGTCCGCTGGACCGAATCGGAGTCCTCGCGGAGCCCGAGAACATCCGCAAGGTCTGGATCGCTGGACAACTCGCGAAAGACTTGCCCATCTGAGTCGAACGCGCCGCACGCGCCCAAAAACTATTTCTCCCGCAGGGCGTTCGGACGCCTCGCGCCGCGGTAACTCAGTTTGGGAGAGTGCGAGACTGAAGATCTCGAAGTCGCCGGTTCGAGCCCGGCCCGCGGCATGGCTCTCCCGAGGCGCTGTCTCGTTGGAACCCTCGATTCGCCCCTTCAAGCCCTTGGCGTGGTCACCGGTCGGCCCTCTTCAAAACCTGAAGCGCGGTCGTCGTGATCCATCGGCTCGGGCGTCCGGGGACCTCCAGGCCGAGCGGATAGAACGGCCCGCGGAACTGGTATGCCGGGTCCTCGGTGTCCGGGTGAAGGGCATCCATGTTCCAGCTCCCGTCCCGGTTGCGCATCGCCTCGAGACGGTCGAGGGCGGGCCGCATCCTCGGGTCCTCGCCGTAGCCGAGGGACGTGAGGGTGTCGAGTCCGACCAGGAGGTCGTAGTAATAGTGGACGGGATAGTGGAGCCGGAACCACGGACGGTAGGGCGCGGGTCCCTCCCGAAACAACCGTCGCTCGAGGTAGAATTCCGCGCCCCGCTCGATCGATTGGCGGATCGGCGGCGTCCTCACCTCGGAGGGGATCGCCACGAAGGCGGCGAGGGCCTCCCAACAATCGAGCGTCCCGGTGCGGGAGCGGAAGCAGTGCCAGCCCCCATCCTTTTTCTGGTGGCGGACGAGCCATTCGATGCCCGCTTTCACCCGGGGGTCCTTCAGGTAGCCGAACCGGGCCATCATCCGGACCGCGTTCCCGGTGATGCACACTTCGCTTGCGGGGCCCCCGAGATCACCGGACCGCGCGAATCGGTCCAGGAACAGCCGCGCCGCTTTCGCGACTCGCGGGGTCTTCTTCGTGAGACCCAGGTCCGAAAGGACGATCAGCCGCCAGTTCGTCGCCACATACTTCGGCCGGTATAGATCGAATGCGGAGCTGCCCGGGGTCACCCATTGCCCCGACGGGTGCTGTCCTCGGAGGATCTGGGCGGCCCATCCCTTCCTCCCGATTTCCCGTTGGGCGCGGACGACCGCGGGATCGTCGGCGGGACGATCGAGCAGATCCCGCAGCACCCGGAGACGGACGCTCGGGTCCGCATCCTTCGCGAGGAGCCAGTTGCGGAGTCCACGGCGTAGGACCATTCGGACCTGGGAACCCCCGGTCCATATTTATCTTCCTCATGGGAGGGCCGTTGCGGCGCCGGATGCGATAGGGTCTTATGGACCGAGCCGTTTCAAAGGGCATCCCGCCTTAGCTCAGCCTGGTCAGAGCGGGTGACTGTAGAGTGCTCCCGTGCCCACTCGCGTGCGCGGTGCCCGCTGCCATCATCAGGCCGCCGGTTCAAATCCGGCAGGCGGGACTTTCCTTCCGAGGTCCGAAGCGAACCCGACGCGGCGCCAGTGCGACGTACGGACTACGTCCGCGCTGCGGCCTCGACCTCGTCGGCAGCCTCCGCCTCCGCTCCGGGTTGCCCCTCGGGGATCGGCGTGGTCCACCCCTCGGCCAATCTCAGATACAAGAACACGGGTTCTCCGAGTCGGGCGATGACGGTCCCTTTGTGGTTAAGGGAGTAGCGCGCGGAGTCGGGCTGGCCGAACGAGTGCCCCTTCTCGACCAGTCCCGCCGCTTCGAGGGCCTCCAGCTTCCGGGTCAATTCCGGGGTCGTGAACCCCCCGAGGATCGTCGCGAGCTCGCTGGCGCCGACGGATTTCTTGAGATAGATCGTCGCCAAGATTTCCAGGAAACGATTCCCGAAGATGCGTCGTGCGATCGAGATATTCCTCCGAATCGTTTCGTCGACGTCCATCTCGGGCACCGAGCCGGCGCGGAGGTAGATGTCCTGGGAGAACCGAAAGCACATCTCCGAGAGGACGGCGAACCGTTCCATCAGGTCCCGGAAGATGTGTTCGTCCTTCGGGGAGAGTCGGACGGATGTGGCTGCGGCTGGGCGGGAGGGTGCCTGACCGCGAGTCACTCGCGGTTTCATGCCGAACCGGACGACGTCAGGGTATAAGGGCGTCATGTACACACAAGTACACATTTCGTTTCGTGATAGCAGATGGCCGGCTCGGGATACCCGTGCGCGAGCCCGGCCCGTTCGCCCGCTGGCTTGTAACGCATTCCGTGCGGTTCTATGACACCGTACACATAGCGTACATTCCCCCGGACGGACTTCGTGTTCCGGGAGGTGGGGCAACAAGTAGGGTCGGAGTCGATCCGACGGGGCGCCGACGGGCCTAACCGGCGTGTGCCACGGCGCCTCGCTTCGGAGATCGAGTCGTTCCGGTGATTTCTCGCGCTCGGTTCGCGAACCAACGGATCAAAGCGGTCCGTGTCACGTCGGTGAACACATAAGAACACATTGGACCACACAGTCGTGATATATCGCAGCCCGGGTTTCGTTCATCTCTTGCGTTGGGTGAGCGGATGTTGAAGCTCGAACGGGGGGCATCTCCAGAGGTGCCCTTGCCCCCCGAGTTACAGAAATTGCTCGACCGAAAGACTCTGCTCCTCCTGGTCAAAGGGGAGACCGGGACGGGGAAGACGACGGCGGCGTTGGAGCTCATGAGCCGCCTCCGAACGTCGGGAGACACGGTCCACATCTCGACGCGGACGTATCCGGACAAGCTCGTGTTTCAACACGCTCTTTTCTCGAAACTCGCGGCCCAGAAGAACATCCACTTCTTCTCGACGCTCGAATTCGACCCGACCCAGTTCGTCGTCGGGAACAATGTCGTCTCGGGCCTCCTTCGGCTCCTGTCGTCGATGGACAACCCGCTCGTGGTGTTGGACTCCTGGGAGGGCATCGCCGACTACGTGCCCCCCGAAGCGCGAATGAAAGTCGAACAATCGCTGATGGCCGTCCTCGAAGGCACGGGGGCGCGGATGATCCTCGTCAGCGAGCACCCGGAGACGAACAGCACGTTGGACCAACTCGCGGAAGCGATCCTCGTCCTCCACCAGCGGGTGATCGACGATCGGCGGGTCCGCGAACTCGAATTTCGGAAGTTGCGGGGAGTGCCGATCCGACAGGAACGGTATCTCTTCACGCTGGCCGGAGGTCGCCTCCGCTACCTCGAGCCGTTCGCGTTCACGTTGCCGGAACGGACGTCGATGTTCCGACCCTTGGAGAACACCGCGACCCACATGTCGACGGGCAGTCGCGACATCGATGCCCTGCTCGGTGGCGGCGTGCCGCGGGGCTCGACCGTCCTCCTCGAAATCCGCGGCGACGTCCCGTTCGAAGGCCAGATCTACGTGCCGCTCACGGCCCTGCTGAACTTCCTGGCGACGAACAATGCAGTAATGGCGTTCCCGTACAGCGACTACGATCCGACACGGGCCCGGTTGTTTGCCACCCAGTTCATGCCGGAGGACGTGTACAACGCGAATATGCGCGTCTTCACGACGGACAGGGTCGATGACCCGGTGGCGATCAAGTTCTCCCTGAATCCGACCGAGGACTTCGACAAGTGGCTCGGGACCTACAGCGCGTACAAGGCCGAAGGAAAGACGATCTGGATGCTCATGGCGCTCGACACTGTCGAGAATTTCTACGGACAAGGGGTGATGAATTTCCTCGCGACGGTCGCGGCCCGGGCCGCGGTGAACAAGGACATCCAGTCGATTGTCGCCCGGCCCAACTTGGCGCTGACGCAGAAAGTCGCGAACATCTCGCAGATCCACCTGGTCCTGAGCCAACGATGGGGCACGCTGATCCTCTACGGCGTGAAGCCCCGGACGGGTTTCTACGCGCTCCAGTTCACGTTCGGGCACGGCTATCCGGAGTTCGAGCTCATCCCGCTCGAAGACATCTCGTTGAGCGACGGGTCCGGTCTGGAGAAGGAGCGGGTTCCGTCCGTGACGTTCCCCGGCCGTCGTCACGAGGTCCGTTCGGATTTCTTTGAAACGGTCATGAACTCGCTAACGCGGTCGAAGAAGGGGGCCGCATGATGGCGGAGAAGATCCTGGTCCGACCGACGTTGGATCCGGATGCGCGGGTGTCCACCGGGGTTCCGGGACTCGACGACATGCTCGAGGGAGGCTTCCCGGCCGGGAGCCTCATCACCCTCGCCGGCCGACCGGGGACGGGAAAGACGATCTTCGGCTCGCAGTTCCTTTACCAGGGCGCCCGGGATGGGGGGGAGCCCGGGATGTACGTCTCCATGCTGGAGGGGCGCAAGGCGTATTTCCGCAACATGACCCGCCTTGGCCTGGACCTCCCGCCACTCGAGAAAAAGAACCTGTTCCGGTTCCTCGAGATGCCCACGCTCAGTGCGGAGGGATTGCCCGCGATTTGGGAGGAAATCGTCCGGAACATCGACGAGGCCGGCATCGTCCGCCTGGTCATCGATTCGTTCACGGCGATGTCCCAGGCGTTCGGGACTCAAGGCGACATCCGCGTGTTCACCCACATGCTCCTGGGGAAGATCATCGGAGGGGCCGGCTGCACGACCCTCATGATCACGGAGAGCGCACCCGGGTTCCTCGGGACCGAAATCCCAAACCCCGGGATGCAGGAATTCATCGCCGACGGCGTGCTCCACTTCCATCTGGTGCCAGTGGCCGGGGACGCGCGGGTCCGTTACATCGAGATCACAAAGATGCGGGGGACGAACCACCAAATGGGACCAATTCCGATCGACATCGGGAACCACGGAATCTCGGTCAGATTGTCACACATCCCTGGGCGGAAGTAAGCGGCTGCCAGTAGGGGGCGTGTGCGTGGTACATCTGGCCGGACCGATGGGGCTAAAGGAAAACAAGTTGTACCAGGCCGCTTACTGGAAGGCGTTCGAAGACTTCTTCGGGAAACAGAACTCGGCCGTCGTGAAGGCGATGATGCTCGCGAAGAACCCGAAGGCCGACACCGGGAGCGGCGAGATCGATCGGGTCTGCTTCGGCCTCCGACAGACGATGGGATGGCTCGCCGAAGCGATCGAGAAGAAGGCCTTGTCCAGTCTCGGCCGCTAGCGACCGCCGTCACAGGGTCGGACGATCGCGCGACGCTCACTTGATGGAGAACCGAGCGACCACTTGGTTGTCGGTCTTGTCAATCAGGAGATCCGTCTGCAACATGTCTCGGAACGCGGTCTTCAACAACGCCTCGTAGTACATGGACCACTTCGAACCGGCACTGTGTTTGAGGATGATCGTCCACTTGCCGCCGTCCACGTGTTCCTCATATTCGAACGCCCGGCCATATCTGGATTGCAGGCGAGGGAAGCCGATGACCATCGCTTGGAGACTCACTTCCTTGAACCAGAACGTGATGAACTCGGGAATGAGATTCTGTCCTACCCACCGTCCGAGGTCTGCCGCCTCCTCGTTGGAGAGGCGTTCCATCATCCGCTCGATCAGGGAGCTCGGGAGCGCGACGAGGCCGAACTTCTCCGCGTAGATATCCCACTCGACGAGCCGGCGGATCGCCTTGTTGACGAGGAGATTCACGCTGACTCCCTCCCGCTCCCCAAACTTGCGGAGGAAGTCGTCGACATCCCGTTCGATGCGGATCGTACGGGTTACGCTGCTGCTCGGGGGCAACCCACTCCTCCCGACCGGAGACCCAAGTACAAGTGTATACGTCAAACTACCTAATGCTTTGCTCGCAGCAGAAGGGCGGTCACTCGTAGAGGCGAAGGCGGACGACGACCTGGTTCTCCGACTTCTCGACCTTGACGTCTCTCTTCAGGTGGTCGTGAAATGCGGTCCGGATGGCCTCCTCGTAGAAGGTCGACCATTTCGCGCCGCTCCCGTGTTTGAGGATGATCGTGCGCCGGTCCCCTTCCTCGAGCTCCTCGTAGGCGAAGGCCCGCCCGTACTTCGCCAGTAACTTCGGGAACCCCTCGAGCAGCGTGTCGGGCGTGACCTCCTTGAACCAGAACGTGATGTATTCCTTCACCAGGTTCTTTCCCGCCCAGATCCCCAGCTCCCGAGCCTCCTCGTCCGTGAGGCAGTCCATCAGTTTGATCAGCATGGCCGAGGGCAACGTGATGAAGCCGAACTTCTCTCCATACGCGTCCCACTCCACGAACTTCCGGAGCGCGCGGTTGACGAGCGTGTTCACGCTCGTATCGCCTTGTTCGGCAAGGTGCCGCAGACGCTCGTCCGCATCCTTCTCGATCCGGACGGACCTTGTCACGCTCGCCTTGCCTGGCATGAACCGGCCCTGCCTCACGCGTCCTAGCACATCGTTCTTTGTGTTCTTAGATGTTCTTTTGCACTCAAGGCGACGGTCGGCGACACAGGCTAACGGGGTCGAACCGGTCCAAAACATACGCCTATTGACCCTCGCCGCACCACCGGGTCGCGGAGAGTAAAGATGGCACTCGGGATCACAAAGGGCGTCAAGGACCGTCGGCCAAAGGCCACCTCGGTTCGAGCGCGGGTCCGTCGGACGCTCTTCGAACATGTCCCAATGACCGGGTCGGGAGCGACCATTCGGGCGGGTCCGGACGGAGGCGGGATCTTCGGGGGTTCCCTACCTCTCTCGAACGAAAGCGGGCCGGGTGGGCACTCGGCTCCGCAAGCGCTCCGGGCGCGAAATATTGTGGTCTTGCTCCCGGCCCTGAACGAGGAGAGGGCCGTGGGAGCGGTCATCGAGCGCATCCCGATGGAAGATCTGCGGCGCTCCGGCTACAACACCTACGTCTGGGTCGTGGACGGGCAGTCCGTGGATGCGACCTTGGAGGTCGCGAAGGACCGCGGCGCCAGCGTCTATGTGCAGAGCGGCGAGGGGAAGGGGAACGGGGTTCGGCAGGCGCTCGATCTCCTGATGAGCGATCGGAATCGCCAGCACATCGAGGGACCGAAGATTTACGTCATGCTCGATGCCGATGGGACGTATCCCCCGGAACAGATCCCGGAGTTCGTCGAGGCGTTGGAATCCGGATGCGACGTCGTCGCGGGCTCCCGGTTGCGCGGCCGCGTCGAAGACGGAGCCCTCACCTCGCTGAACCGGCTGGGCAATCAGGTCCTGAGCGGCTTCGCCCGATTCCTGTTCGGGTTCCCGATCAGCGACGTATGCACGGGGATGTGGGCCTTCCGCGAGGATGCTCTCCAGCGTTTCCGGCTGGACGCAGAGAGCTTCGACTTGGAGGCGGACCTCTTTGCATCCGCGTGCGAGACCGGAGCGCACTTGACGGAGCTGCCCGTCGACTACGCGTGCCGGATCGGGAAAGCCAAACTGGTCCCGATTCGGACCGGGATCCTCATTGCGTGGCGCCTTCTCATGAGACGGTTGAACCAGCGGGACATGCGTGATTTGCAACGTCCCTCTGCGATGTCGCAAGTCGGGAGAGCGGCGGAACAATGACCGTCACCGCGGTGGAATTGGATCTCGGCAACGCCAGTGATTTCCGCTTTCCGGCTCGGAAGACACGGATTGTGGCCGCGCGGTTCGACTGTGGCTGCGAGTGGCGCCTGATCGGCGAGGGCGTCATGAAGGTCCGATGCCGGGACCACGCCGAATAGCCGCCCGCAGAACACGACTCGCGACCGTCACTCCCTTGCGACAGGGGATCGCCTCGGGTCGGCGGATTGACCTGGACCGATCTCGACGATGTCTTTCGCGTAGAGGACCATCCACTCTGGTAACGACGTCGCCGGCCTCGCCCTTCGCCGGCCGCGACCTTCAAAGTGCCGGGACGAATTCGCCCTTCATGGTGGAATTCCCAGACTTCGTCCAACAGCTGCCCGAAGCCGACACGACTCTGCGAGGCGTCACCCTGCGATTGCTGCAGGGAAGGACCGCGTCGGCGACTCTGTTCCAAGCGCGCGAGGATTCCACCGTGCCGGAACATCGCCACGGCGCCCAGTGGGGGATCGTCGTCGAAGGGGAGATGCGGCTGACGATTGACAAGGCGACGCGAACGTGCCGGCGCGGCGATGAGTACTTCGTCCCGGCCGGAGTGCCCCACTCCGCGTCCTTCAAAGCGGGCTTTCGCGCGATCGACTTTTTCGACGATCCCAATCGGTATCGACCGAAGAAGTGAACCGTCGGCCTCGTGTCGATGATCTCCGCGTTGGACGTCGTCCCTTTGTCAACTCGCGGCCGCGACCAAATCTATTAATACGCTCCAGGGCCGTCCTCGCACGTCAGACAAAGGTCCGACTGGCCTGCTGGGATGGGAATGGGACTACTCCGATGGCTTCTCTGGCCCCGTCGCGCCAGAGACATGGAGGAGGACGAACCGCCCCGCCGGCGGCGGAAGACGAAGCCGCGGGCTCGCTCGCACACCCCGGGCGTTTATCGCATCGAGGTCGACGGAGAGGCGGGACGCTTCCATCGGGACGGGCCGCCGTTCTCGTTCTGGTCCTCCTCTCGTGTGATCCTGATCCTGTCCTTCCTGCTCTGGTGGATCCAGCCGGCCGGGCCCATGATCGCGGGCTACGTCGGAGGTCGCCGAGCGGGCTCGCCAATCAAGGCCGTCATCGCGGCGCTCATGCCGATCGCCGCCATCTACATCGCGAACGCCGCGTACGCGCACAACTTCGCGGCTCACCAGATCGACTTCGTGGCATCCCTGCCCATGGTGGTCAGCGATGCGGCGGCGAGCATCCTGCCGTTCCTGGCACCGTACAAGGAATTCCTGGTCGCATACATGCAGGGCTTCGTCCAGGCCTTGACCTCGACCTTTGGCATGGGGACGAACGGATACCTCATGGTCGTGATCTTCGCGTACATCGGCGGGTTGATCGCGGAGCAGACCCGGCGCGAGCTGCAGTCCCGCTCCGGATCCGGTAGCTCGCTGGGCGTCAATCTCGTTCAACCGATCCTCGGCGCGCGGCCGTACGTCGACGATGAGGAAGAGGCGTACGAAGAGGACGAGGAGATCCATCGCTCCCGACGACCCGTTCGCGCCCGAGCCCGCGGGCACCCGGTCGCGGTCGGAGCGCCGGGACGGAGCCGGCATCGACGAGGCCACGCGGACTATCTCGAGTTCCTCCGCAAGATCCCGGGGGAAATCGGCGAATCGGGCGGCTATCGCCTGGTCCGTCCTCGCCGTCGAGACGAAGAGGAATCGGAGGACGACGAAGATGAGGGCGAGGACATCGTCGCGACTCGGACCCATCGCGTGTCTCGCGGACACGCAGCGGAGCGCCGGGAGCATCGACATCCGGCGCACGTCCGGACCGACGAGGAAGACGAAGAGACCGAGGCTCGGGAGCCGCCCACTCGAGCGCCCCGAATGCGCACACAGGCCGAGGAGCGCGCGATCCAGCGGTTCGTCGAACGCGCGCTGAAGAATTACGATCACTCGAAGCTCTGACCGCGCAAGCTTTTTATCGCACGCGCCTTTTGGCGGGTCCGTCCCCTCATGTTCTGTCCGAAATGCGGTTCGCTCCTGTATCCGGAGAAGGGGAAAGTGCATTGCAATTCGTGTGGCTATGAGCGCTCCCTCTCGGGGAAGGACGCGACCGTCACGAAGGTCGCGCGACCGGGGAAAGAGAAACCCGCGGACACGCTCGTCCTCGATGAGATCACGGAGACGCTGCCGAAGACGCGCGTCGAGTGTCCGAAGTGCGGGCACTACGAGGCCTACTGGGTCATGCGCCAGACGCGCGCGGCGGACGAGCCGACGACGCGCATCTATCGGTGTGTGAAGTGCCAGCATACGTGGCGCGAGTACTGAGTCGCCGCGACGTCGTCCGGGAACCTTTATAACAGCCCACCTGATTTCCCGCCGAAATTCTGGGGGAGCGTGGTTTGTTCGAGGGGAAGGTCAAGGCCGATGTTCTCCGGGAGGTCGTCGACGTCGTGTCGACCCTCGTGGACGAGGCGAAGTTCAACGTGGGGAAGGATTCCGTCACGGTCAAGGCGGTCGATCCGGCTCACGTCGCGATGGTCGACTTGACGCTGGACCGGGGCGCGTTCGAGGCTTACAAAGCCGACGAAGGCGAGCTGGGGATCGACATGGACAAGATGAAGGAGATCCTGCGGCTTGCGAAGGCCGGCGAGACGATCGCCCTGCGACACGACGAGGACAAGAACCGCCTCGTAGTGACGGTCGGGAACACGACCCGCCGGATGGCCCTCGTGGACACCGCGGGGATGAGCGACCCGAAGGTCCCGAGCCTCAACCTACCCGCGAAGGTGGTCGTGCGGACGGACGAACTCCGGCAGGCGATCCGGGCTTCGGAGAGCATCAGCGACCACATCGCGCTCAAGGCCTCGCCGGAAGGATTCGAGGTCGTCTCGGAAGGCGACACGGACAACGTGTCTCACATGGTCGCGAAGGACCTTCTCGAGGAGATCCAGGCCAAGGAGGCGGTGCGGTCCCTGTTCCCGCTCGACTACTTCTCGAACATGGTGAAGGCGATTAGCTCCGCGCCAAACGTGACCCTGTACCTTGGGTCCGACTATCCTGTGAAGATGGAGTTCAAGATCGCTGGCGGCAAGGGCGACGTGCGTTTTCTGCTCGCTCCCCGAATCGAGAGCGACGGATAGGCCCATTTGCGGCATCTATGCAAAGCACGAGGCAATGCGTCCGGTCAGACGCCAAACATGAGTCGCAGGGCCCCGTACGCTGCCATCCCGACCCCGGCGGACGCGGGAATCGTGATGATCCACGCCCAGAAGATTCTCCGCGCGACACCCCACCGGACCGCGGACAAGCGCTTCGTCGCGCCGACTCCCATAATCGCGGAGGCGATTACGTGGGTCGTGCTCACCGGGATCCCAGCCAGCGCGCTGCTCGCGAGCGCGATGCCTCCCCCGGTCTCGGCGGAGAAGCCTTGCCAGGGTCGTAGGTGCGTCACGCGCTGAGACATCGTACGCACGATACGCCAGCCGCCGAAGAATGTCCCGAGCGAGATGGAGGCGTGGGCACCGAAGATGACCCAAAGGGGAATCAGGAACTGGCCCGAGGGGGGCCCCCAGGGAGGGCCGATCGCCGCGACGACGAGGATGAGGGTGATGATCCCCATCCCTTTCTGTGCGTCGTTCGTCCCGTGCGTCACGCTATAGAAGAAGCTCGAGACGAGTTGAAGGCGCTTGAACTCGTGGTTCACCTTCGTCGGGGTGTGTCGGCGGAACAAGCGTATGACCACGAGGGCGAGGCCGAACGCGAAGATGAGCCCGACGAGCGGCGCGGCGACCATGTACACCACGATCTGGACGAGCCCTTTCAGGAGTATCTTTCCGAGGATGACCGCCGGGAGGAGTCCCGTGAGAAGACCGGCCAGGATAGTCGTCCCGAGCGTCGGCCGGTGCCTCCGGATGATGACGTCATACGCAAAGTAAGAGGCGGCGCCGAGCACGAACGCCACTCCCGTCACGAAGAGGAAGAGGAGCATGTTCGTGGTGCTCGGGAGGAGGATCGACCCGGGTCCGGCCGCGAGCGCTGACGCGCCGATGAGGCCACCGATCAGCGCGTGACTGCTCGACGTCGGGAGGCCCCACAGCCATGTGATGATGTCCCACGCGATCGCGCCAACGACGCCCCCCATGATGATGGCCATCGAGTGGAAGAATGCGGCGTCGCTCAGCGGTAGGGCATTTACCCCGAGGACGTTCGTGTCGATGATCCCCTTGCCGATCGTTTCCGCGATGGCATTCGTGATGAAGACCATCCCGACGAAGTTGCCGGCCGCCGCCATGGCGACCGCCTTCGTCGGCGTGAGGACTTTCGTCGCGACAATCGTCGCGATTGCGTTTGCGGCGTCGTGGAACCCGTTGAAGAAGTCGAACGAGAAGACGACGAGGATCGCGACGATGAGGATCGTGAAGAGATCCGCCATTCCGGGTCCGTGCCTCCCCCGCGCTCTACTTCCTGCCGCGAGAGCCCTCCGGCGACTCACTGATTCTTCGCCACGATGTCGCTCAGCACGTTGGCGACGTCCTCGCAGTGGTCCGTGGCCTGCTCGAGGACCTCGGTGATCTCCTTGAACTTGATGATCGTCACGGGATCCTCCTGACGGAAGAGGGCCGCGACGGCGTTGTTCATGAGGTCGTCGGCGACGTTCTCGAGGCGGTGGACCTCGATGGAGATCCCCTCGACCCCGTTGGCCTGTTTCATGTTGCGGATCATCCCGACGGCCTCCTTGAGGAGCCGCGTCCCGTCTTTGATCACGTTTCCCAGTTGCACCATCGCCTCGGTCGGACGATCAATTTCATAGAGGCCGATCCGGCTCGAGGCCGCCTCGATCATGTCGAGGACGTTGTCGAGCTCGGTGGCGAGGGCCTGGATGTCCTCCCGGTCGATCGGCGTGATGAACGTCTTGTTCAATTCCTCGTAGACCCGATGGACGATCTCGTCGGCGTGGTGCTCCACGTCCTTGATCCGTCGGCACTTCATCGGCACGTCGCGGAAGTCGTGCAGCAGGTCCGCGAGGGCGATCGCACCCTCGTCGACCGTCGCGGCGAGCTTCTCGAGGAGGTCGAAAAACTGCCGCTCCTGCGGGATAATCCATCCTTTCAAACCCATGGCCCTCGCTCCCCGGTAACGCGGTAGTCCTGGTACACCATTAAGGTGTCGTATGGGAGTGGTACGTCAGCCGTCGTCGATGTTGACGCCGGAAGCCTCGAGCTGCTGCAGAAGCTGCTTTCGCATCTTCCGGTTCCCGGCGAAGCCTTTGATCGCCTTGCGGGACATCTCATAGTTCCGGAGGAGCTCTTTCACGTCCCTTGGCGCCACACCGGCGCCGTGCGCGATGCGTTGCACGCGGGAGGACTTCACGAGCTTCGGGTCTTTCATCTCGTCGTCGGTCATCGAATCCATGATGATCTTGAACCGCCGAAGGCGAGCCTGCGTACTTTCCATGTCCGCCTCTTTCATCTTGCCGCCCACGCCCGGGATCAGGGAGGCGAGCTTCCGCATCGGGCCCATGTCCGTCAGCATCTCGATCTGCTCGTACATCTCGTGAAGCGTGAACTTCCCCGCCATGATTTTCTTCGTGAGCGCCTCCGCCTTCTGCGCATCGATTGCTTCCTGGGCGCGCTCGAGGAGCGTCTCGAGGTCGCCCATTCCCAACAGGCGCGAGATGAACCGCGGCGGGTCGAACTTCTCCAGATCGTCGATCTTCTCGCCGACGCCGATGAAGACCACCGGCGCTTTCACCTCCGCCACCGCGGACAGGGCGCCGCCGCCCTTCGCGGTCCCGTCGAGCTTCGTGACGATGACGCCCGTGATCCCGACCGCGTCGTGGAACGCCTTCGCTTGCGGCCCCGCCTGCTGACCGACCGTCGCGTCGAGGACGAGGAAGCGTTCATCCGCTTGGACGGCCTTGGCGACGGCCTCGATCTCGGCGATCAGGTCCGGCTCGAGCGCATGCCGGCCCGACGAGTCCACGATGATCACATCGCTCCCTTCCAGGGCCTTGATCCCCGCTTTGGCGATCTTCACGGCTTCCTTCGCCCCCGGCTCGCCGTAGAAGGCGGCGTTGATCTGTTCCGCGAGCTGAGCCAGTTGATCGTACGCCGCCGGCCGGTGGACGTCGGCGGCGACGAGGCCGACGGACAGCCCCTTCTTCTGGAAGAACTTGGCCAGCTTCCCGGCGGTCGTCGTCTTGCCTTGACCGTACAGCCCGACGAGGAGGATCCGCTGCTTCTGAATGGGCACCTCGCGGCTGGCACCCAGGATCTTCACCAGCTCCTCGTAGATGATTCGGACGACATGCTCGCGCGGGCTCATGCCCGGGGGCGGCTTCTCTTCGAGCGCCCGCCGCTGGAGCTGCTTCGTAATCGTGAGGGCGAGCTGGACGTTCACGTCCGCCTGGATGAGCGCCCGCTGGATGTCCCGGACGATCTCTTTGATGAGCGACTCATCGATGTAACTGGCGCCCGCGATCTTGCGGAGCGCCTCTCGTAGCGAGCTGCCCAGCTTCTCGAGGACCATGCGTGGACACCGAAGGAGTGATCCGCCTTAAGTCTGAGCACCCCGAAATCGAGCGATCGCGCTCACCGACCGAGGATGAACAAGACCGTCGAAATGACCGTCGCCACGAGGATGAACGCTAAGATGACGATGATCGTGTCGAGCCGGTCGCTGATCCTCGCCAGGTGGAAGAGCTCGGCCTGCCGGAACGGATCGGTCCCCGCCGTTTGAGGACCGGGCGCCTTCCAGGCACCGATGAATCGGAGTTCATCCGAACCTATTCCCCGAGCGTGCCCCTCGCACCTTAATTCTTCATGGTTCGAAAACGAGGCATTGGCCTTGCGTTGCGAGATCCCCGATAACGCGTCCGAGGAGACCATGGGCCGTTCGTGCCATCGGCATCTTCATCGTCTTGCTCGCCCTAATTGACGGTCCGTCGAGAGACTTCATGCGCCTCGATCGACTCGGGAAAGGTATCGCGTTCGTTGTCGTTGGAGTCGCATGGGTGATCCTCTGTACTTCTGCGGCGGCCGCGTATCGGGCAGAGGCGGCCTCCTGCTGGGATCCTGTCGTTGGCTGGCGCTGTAGCCAAACTGCGGGATCGGATGACGAATTCGCGGCGAAGGTCTTCGACGCCCTGACCATAGGGGGCCTGGCCCTCGTTGTCGCTGGGTTTTGCCTCTCCCTCAGCGGCGTTATCTCCAGGGAGCGAGACGACCCGGGAAATGCCGTCTGAATTTGACGGACTGCCTCGAATGAGGATGACCACCGGCGCGTTGATGGAAGGCGTCCGGCTGCGGGAAGTCGAAATTCGTCCGAGGTCGAAATTAAAAAAGGGAAGGGAGGGCTAGCCTTGTCAGAAGGGATGGGATGCACTCTAACGAACTAGCCCAAAATTCCCCCGGGATCGTATTCGTGAAATGCTACTTAACACTTTGTAAAATCCGCAGGACCCGATGGCGCGGACGACCGTCGGCAGCCCCGCGATGACAACCCGCTCCTTGGCGACTTCACTTGGGCCTTTGTCCTGCTATACTTAGTATATTAGACTTCCTGGTCGCGAGTCGGCACCCGGGTCCGTTCGAACGGTTGCCCGTTCAAAGGTACCCGGACTTTTGCAACGTGAGGAGGTCCTCCGTCGACAGCTTCTCCCCCTTCTTGAACCGTTCGAAGATGAGTTCCGCCTCTTTCTTCGCGTCGACTTCTTCGGCGACTTCCTCGGTCACACCGCGGCTCTTCATCCAGATCCCGTGGATGATCTTGTCGTAGTCGTGGACCTGGCGGATGTGCTCGATGTGCTTGCGATGCTCCTCGTCCGCGAGCATCTTCGTCTTGATGAACTCCTCTTGGGCCCGGTCCGCCTCGCGGCGCAGGTTGTCCCCTTGCTCGTACAGCGCCGTCATCTGATCGTGCTCCGCCTGGGCCTTCTCCGCGAGTTCGGAGACGCGCCTGTGAGCGTCCTCCGCGAGGTCTCGCGCGGCTTTCAGTTCCTCTTTCATCTTCCGGACGTCTTCGTTCTCTTCGAGCGACTTCTCCAGTTTCTTGACCTCCGATTGAAGGCGTTGGATGTCGTCGATGAGCGCGCGCTCCTTGTCGACCGTCAGGACGGAGGTCATCTGTCGGAACTCGAGGCGCTTCAGCTCCTGCTGGAGCTTTCCAAGCGGCACGGCGCCGCGGGGGAGCTTCCTCCGCTTCAGATCCGAGAGTTGGTCTTGGAGCTCGTTCACCCGCCGATTGTAGCGGTCGCGTTCCTCCTTCGCGGCCTTGACCTGGGCGTTCAGCTCGTCCCGCTGGATCCGGTGTTGGGTCGCCTCGTCGACGAGCGTCCGGACCTGCGCGTTCAGCGCGTCGCGCTTCTCCACCCATTCCCGCGTCTTGTCGTTCAACTCGTCGCGGCGCCGACGGTGGCGTTCCGCCTCTTGGTTCTCTCGCTCCCGCTTCAGCTGTAGCTCATCCAGCACCGAAACCCTCTCAAGACCGGCTGGTGGGAAGTTGCGAAGAAACCCTCGGCTTATAAAACTTCCCGCGCGTGTTCTCGGAATCCGGAAGGAACGCATCCGATAACGGGGTCGCAAACTCAAATAGCGTCCGACCAATCGTAACCGGGGTTCCGTGATCCGCATCGCGTTCGTCGGGTTCCTCGTCCTCCTCGCGATCATGGTGGAAACGGCGGCCCCGGCGTTCGCGGCCTGGAGTCCGTCGCCCTCGCCGAGCACCACGAGTTTTGGCCTTGGGCTCGCGGCGGACCGGATGGCCGCGGAGCGGAACGAGACGATCACGTATACGATCTGGCTGAACGTCACCGGCGGCGGTCACCTCCAGCTCGTCAGCGTGAACCTCACCGTGGATCCCGACCTCGCCTTGGCGGGCGCCGCGATTACGATCCCGTTCTCCTGCGGGACGATCACGTCAAACGTGACGTTCGCGGAGTGGCAATGCAGCTTCCTGAAGTCCGGCCGTTCCTACGTGTGGTCCGTGCCGGCCGTCGTGGACGCGAACGCGACGCGAGGTCGAACCGTGACGGCGGTCGCGCAGGCGATCGAGCTCGGGGGCGGCCCGGCCACGCCGAGGACGGCTCAATCGAGGGTGTGGATCCTCTTGGGCGTCCTCGAGCTCCAGCTCGTCGCGAGTGACCTACTCTGGCATCCTCCGGCGCCCCCCGTCCTCGGCAGTCGGATTCAGTTCACGGTCAACGTGACGAACATCATCCCGACGACGGTCGATCCGTCGGATGCGCGGAACCTGACGGCGTACAACGTATCGATCGCGATCGGCATCAGTCCCTTCCTCGATGTGGGGAATGGGAGCTGGCGTTCCTTCCCCCGGACCAACCTGACTCCGAGCGAAAACATCAACGTGACCTTCACCGCCATCGTGAACGCCAACGCGACGGTCGGGGATCCCATCTGGGTCAACGCGACCGTCGTCTACGAGGACATCTCGAACCGATCCATCGGCCCGAAGTTCGATCAGCTGGTCTTCACCGTCCAGGCCCCGCCTCCTCTTCGGACCGATCTCACCTCGGTCCTCGCGGTCCTGGCCTTCGCCCTCCTGGCCATCCTGGCGGCCACTCTGATCGCCCCGGTCCTCGGGGAACGGAATCTCGTGATCGACGAGGTGTTCCTCGTGCACCGGAGCGGGATCCTGATCCAGCATCTGAGCCGCGGCCCGGGCTTGCGGAAAGACGACGATCTCGTCGCCTCCATGTTCTTGGCGATCCAGGAGTTCGTGCGCGATTCGTTTCACACGAAGGCCACCCTCGACGAACTGTCGTTCGCCGGCCGGAAGGCCGCGGTCCTCCGCGGCCGGCATCTGGTGCTCGCGGCACTCGTCTCCCGCGGCAGCCCGCGCTATCTCTTCCCTCAGTTGAAGGCCGCGGAGCGCGCCCTGGAGAAAGCCCATGGCCCGGCGCTCGTCGACTGGGACGGTCGTGTCGCGAGCCTGGATCAGGCGGGGCCGGTCCTCGAATCGTTCCTGGCCGGAGGCTTCCGGAGAATGCCCGGGAGGTGGCGATGATGCGCGAGCCTCGCGCGCCGCACGGCCTGAGGATCTCTGCATCCGTGCGTCCAAAGCCGGCCGCGAACCGCCCCGGGCCCCGTCCGG
>Ga0209470_1000377_pt1 | contig 35453 bp, 37 predicted proteins | sample GraSoiAngelo_125_FD_185882 | JGI IMG/M metagenome (GOLD analysis project Ga0209470, IMG submission 185882) | Grasslands soil microbial communities from the Angelo Coastal Reserve, California, USA - 14_0927_05_40cm (SPAdes) (version 2) | ecosystem: Environmental > Terrestrial > Soil > Grasslands ... | reverse complement strand
AACCAGAACCCGACGGCCAGAAAAGCCTCGATCATTACTACTGCAGTCGCCGCGATGGAGACTGGCAAACGGAGTGAAGCGAGGTGCAAGAATCTATCCGACAGATCAACGCGGAAGTTTGGACGCATCCGCGACATGCCGATAAGAATTTCGCCGCTGAAGTAGGCTGGCGTCAGCTTGGCCAACGCGTTGACGCCGTAAACAAGCGTCAACTGAATTTGGATCAGTCGAATTGGCCAAATCGGGCCCGCCGATTCCCGCGGCCCATCTTGCCGTAGGGCGTGCAAGCTCCACTGCTCATCGGACCGCAACATCGAAAATGCCAGCAGCGCCGTCAGGAGCAGCTGGCGGCTTTCCTGGCCAGCAGTGAGGCTTGCCAGCGGAAGAAGCAGCAAAAACAGGATGAATCCGACGACGCGCGGCCGCATTCCAACGCCAAATGCCACAAGCAAAACGCCGATAACCAAGAAATACGGCCTTTGTAGAATGATGTGGCTGTAGGCCCAAAGCGCGCCCGGCACTGCGCTCAGCGGCGGCGCAGGTAGCCAACGCGAATGAAACGCCCACGCCAGCATCCCTGTCAGCGCTATCCGAAAAACCGCCGCAGACCGCGCGCTGACTGGCTCAAAAAGGAATCGCTGCAACTGCAATGTACCCAATCTACTGCCCCTCGGCGTCGGCCTTCCAAATGTATCGATACTGCTGATCGAGACGGGTCGAGTTGCGTGCCCAGCGGATTGTCCATACAAATCGCGTGCCCGCCGCCGCCTCGGAAGACCACGCGGACGATCGCATGTAATTCTCGATTTGCGGCTTCACCAAATCGACGACCTTCTCCGGCCTCCAAAAGCCCCCGCCCGGTCTAGCAAAGACACGAGGCGTGGGCAAGGTCTCCTCTCGGCAATTGGGCAGAATGCGCGTGACGGTTACATCAACAACAGTGACTGCAAAGTACACCCGCAGCCGCTCACTTAGCAGCAGCATCACGACCAATATAACAATAAAGATCACCAAATCTCTCCCGCGCGAAGCGGTGACCGTTGGCCAATTGCTTGTGTTCTCATTCATGGGTCCGCGTCTTCCGATCTTTCATCCGCTGCAAATGACTCGGGTGTCAATCCGGCAGTTTCCTAAGGTAAATGGCATCAGCATCACGATCGCGTCGCCCCTTAGCAGCCGCTCGACGCCCGATAAATGACCGGCAAACGCCCCGATGGATCCTGAGTCATTTCGAAAAACCCCACCGTATCGGGCAGAGTGCTGGTCTTCGTGCTTGTTTGCCTTTGGCCACCCGATGGATCGCCAAGTGCGACCGGACAATTACTGCGCGCTGGCCATATAGGCTTTCGCGCCCTCCATCACAATCTTTCCGAGCGGAGTCAGCTTTCCAAATCTATCCACCGTCTCAATTCCGTTCGCGAACAGACGCGCATTATCGGCAAGCTCTTTTTCTGCGATCTCTTTTTGTGCTGCCGAAAGAGTGCCACTGTCAAGGAGTCCCTTGATCGCGCGATGCATTCGGGCGGTGACGAACGTCGCATGGTAAATCCCATCCATTGGACGTGGATCCATGCGCAAGGGCGACGGAAAAAGTTCCTCGGGTGAATTCCCTACGAGCGATTCGTCTGCACTAAATCCAAATAAAAGATTGTGTGAACTTTCGTGCGCGAGCATCTGCACCATTGTCAGTTCTCCCTTGGGCTGGTTGACGTTAATAATGATGGCTCCCCATAACATGAATGCCGAAGCGCCATCAAACGTCATCGCTTTCGCCTCCAGCGTTCCCGCGGCGAGCACGACTTCTCGCAGCAGTGCGCGGATTTCGGCAACCAACTCAGGGTCACCGGCATCCATCAGATCGAAAGCGCCTTTAATCAACTGGCGGCAGTTGTCCGCCGCCTCGCGGGACGGCGGAAAAATCTCAAACTTAATGGAATCCTCCGGGTCAAGAAGGAGACGCGCGTAACGTTGCGCTGTTGGGTCTTGCTGCGGGTCGCCCAGTTCATTGACCAAGACGCCGCCCGGATGCGCCGGCAAACTGATCATTTCGCGCAAGAGCCGCGATGCCTCCTCAATTTCATCTTCCTCAATGGCGAGCACTGCATCGCTATAAAAACTGAAGGCGAGAGGCGAGACCGGTCGGCTCTCGAGCTCATTTAGAAACTTTTGAAACTGTTCCGACGGAACTTGCAGCAGCCCGTTCCCCTGTTCCCAAATGTGCCGGAGGCTGTCGGCCAGCCGGGACCGCATGCGCTGGTCAAGAAAACGAACGCGCTCAGCACTCGGCTCGAAGCTATGCAGGCCTTCGAACCGTGGGCTCTGTACCGGAGTCGTAGCGGTGGAATTCATGAAGGAAAGCCTACCTTATCGCTTGGCGATCATTAGAGAGAGAAAGGTTGTGATCAATCGACACAGACCACCACTATCGCTTAGGCAAACGTTCCTGAAGAAAGGAGTTTAAAGTCGCTTTTTGGTCCCTGGTTTGCTGCCAATCTTTGCCTCTATCAACGCCTTAGCAGATTTCGATTTTAGGTCGCCCTGAGCGACCTTGACTTGGCTAAACCCCAGCAGTTTGCCCCAATTGAGGTCGATGCGCCTATTTCTAAGTTTCATCGAGCGGCTTTTTAGCAAGCCACTGCACCGATTGTCAAGCAATGATGCAAAAATATTTCAAATTTGGATTGTCGCACCAATCCACACAGCATTGAGATCTTGCAGAAGCGAAGTCTTAGCGAAGAAGAGGATATCAAGTCACGGATTTAAGCCCCTCTTTGACGCCAAGCTTCTGGCCGATCATTGCTCTAGCGGATTTTAATGTTGGGTTGTTCTGAGCGGCTTTGACCTGGCTAAAGCCTAACAGTCTCCCCCAATTGAGCTTGATACGTTTTTTTGTGGCTTTCATTGCGCGCGTCTTAGCAATTCGCCGCATCAACTGTCAAGCACCATCAAGCGTCGTGCAGCGTCGCGCAGAATCTACACACCCCGAGTCTCGCAGAGAGATACCTTCGGGAAGAAAAGAATTTACCGTTTGATGATGCCAACCTTCGGGCCGCCGACCATTGCTTTAGCGACCTTAGATTTTAGTTCGCCCTGAGCGACCTTAACTTGGCTGAACCCCAGCAGTTTCCCCCAATTGAGTTTAATGCGCTTATTTGTAAGTTTCATATCGACGCCTTTTAGCAATCCGCCGCACCAATTGTCAAGCAATCGCGGAAAAAAATTTAAATCTGCGGCTTTGCCACAGAAGCTACGACGTCCCTGAGTCCTGGGGAACAGTAACTTTCCGCAAAAAAGGATTTCAGGTCACCGGTTTGAGACCAGTCTTGACGCCAGCCTTCTGGCCAATCATTGCTCTAGCGGATTTCGATTTTGGGTCGCCCTGAGCAGCTTTGACCTGGCTAAAGCCCAACAGTTTGCCCCAATTGAGTTTGATGCGCTTATTTGTAGTTTTCATAGAGGTCGGTTTTAGAGGATTGGCAGCATAATTGTCAAGCAAACACTCCGATGATTCGTTTTCTGGTCAGCCGCGGCCATGGTTACACACATGAGTGTCTGTGTAAGACGCCTCAAGCACCAGCAACGAGCCTGATGACTTATGATCAATTGCTGCGGTCGCGCTGGCTGCGGCGAGCAACGTACGTGTTTGCAGATATCGATCGGCTGAGTTTTTGGGACCTCGAGCTTGCGGCCCACGCATACCTTGAGATGCAACGGCTGGGACTGAGCGTCTTGAACAATCCAGCGAAGGTGAAAACGCGCTATGCTCTGCTACGCGCCTTATACAGAGCGGGTCTCAATGATTTCGACGTTTACCGCGTCGATGAGATCAATTCTTCAATTCGTTTCCCTGTCTTTGTTAGAAGAAACCAGCTCCATGATGGCCCTATGACCGATTTGCTGCATTCCGGCCGGGAATTGGAAAACGCAATCGCAACTGCGGTAAACGGCGGCACACCGATGGAGAATTTGGTCGTAATCGAATTCGCAGCCGAACCTGTCCGGCCAGGCCTGTACCGCAAGTTGGGGGCCTATCGTATCGGCGACGTGATCGTGCCAACTGTCAGCGCCCATGACACGGTATGGCTTACCAAACATGGGCAACTCGGCATCGCAGGAGAGGATCTCTATCGCGACGAGCTGACTTTGATGCAAACAAACCCCTTCGCTGAGCATTTAAAGAAAGTATTCGAGATTGCAGGGATCGAATATGGCCGGGCTGACTTCGGCATCTACAACCGCCGAGTCCAGGTTTACGAAATCAACACGAATCCCATGATAAACCAGCCAATGCCTCACCCCTTTGCCGCTCGCCGGGAAAGCATCCGACTTTGCTGGGAGAATTATCTGGAAGCCCTGCGCGCTTTGGATAGCGGCGGCGGCTGGCCCGTTCGGTTATCCAATGGGACGCTGCAGCCTCGCCGCTTGCGGACGAATCTTTTCGTGCGCACCCGACCGACCGCGTGAAGTTTTAAGCTTGAGCCTTTGCGTGGGGACGATCTGGTTGCCTGACAAGTACGCTGCAGAAATTTCCTCGGCAATTCGGGCGCTTCGGTGCGGCAAACGATTGCCTCCTGCTACTTCAGATAAAGTGTGCGCGTGCCGAAATCGATAATGCCATGATGCCGCTTGAGGATTTCGGCACCTAGCAGGCCGGCGACCGGCCGCGAACCCTGCAACAGCCCGCTGTGAATCAGGCCTCCCAAATCAACTACGCCCACTTCCTTGCCAACGATGTCCACGGATCCTACCGATAACTTGCGAATCCGGGCCACGCCCACACCGCGCTCCTTGAGATTGACTGCGGAAGAACTAAACGGCGTGTCGCGAGTAGGGATTCGCATGCGCCGGACGAAAGAGCGATGCAGCAAAGTGGCGAACGAACCGGTATCAACCATTAGCCTGGCGGGCTCGCCGTTCACAGATCCGTTCACGTACAAATTAAAACCATCGCTGACCTGAATCGGCACAGCACGCAATCCGCGATGGTCGATCCCTGGAGCGCTGCCAGTACTATTCTGGTCAATTTTCAAGATGAGCAGTTGCCGTTCGCAATCCAACACGGCTTTCGTTGGGAAGAGAACATCGGCGCCAATTATGCCGTCGATTTCCTGCTCGTGCCGCGATCGGGCGAGGCGGGTGGTATTCCCAAGATTGATGGTGACAATCGGCTCATCCACCAGTCTCAAGGCCCCGAGCCGAAACTCGCGCGCGATCGCCACATTGCTGAATGCGCCATTGATCTGAACTTGCGCCGGCAGGTTCGATTTGGCCGCAATTGGCGTGAGCCGAAAATATTCGCGGCGATGCACGGCGATCGCGCTTACCGGCGCGCCAGTATCGACTCCGAGCCACGCTGGTCGGCCATTGATGTAGGCGCGCACGAGCAGATGGTTTTGTCGCGAACGCATCAACGGCAGCGCTTCGAAACGGAGGGTTGTACGCGCAGCGGCAGCGGGCTGCTGGGCAGCAGGCAATTCGGCGACCAGCGCGGCGCCCGCGCATAAGATCGACAAAAACTTCCGCAGCGGAGAGAAAGGATCCGAAAACATCACGCGGCGGAGATTAGCATGGTTCTTTTTGCAGGAAAGCGCTTTCGCGGTTCAAGTGCTTTGAAAGGAAAATGGGGCGAACAAATCTTTGGCGTTGCTTCATCCGCCTGACTGATGATTAACTCTCCGCCAATCCAAGGGGTTCAACATGACAAGCGCAACTACCGAAGCACCTGTGGCCGACCAAAAATTCGTTAGGGGACTCGGCTTGCTCGACTCAACCATGCTCGTGGCTGGCTCGATGATCGGCTCGGGAATTTTCATTGTCTCCGCAGATATCGCGCGACTCGTTGGCTCTGCCGGGTGGCTGCTTGTCGTGTGGGTAGTCACCGGCGTGCTCACGATCGTTGCCGCGCTCAGTTACGGTGAGCTCGCCGCGATGATGCCGCGCGCCGGCGGTCAATATGTGTATCTGCGCGAAGCGTACAGTCCGCTCTGGGGATTTCTTTATGGCTGGACGCTGTTTCTCGTGATTCAGACCGGAACAATCGCCGCAGTGGCGGTGGCGTTTGCGCGTTTTCTCGGCGTATTTACCGATGGGGTTTCGCCTACTCGCTGGATTGTTCCGCCGATCATGCTCTCGCAGCGCTACGCCGTCAGCCTTTCCACACAGCAGTTGGTCGCGATCGTGATCATCATATTTCTCACGATCGTAAACACGCGCGGCTTGCAACTCGGTAAGCTCATCCAGAACGTTTTCACGTCCGCGAAAACGCTGTCGCTCTTCGCACTAGTGGTGCTTGGAATTTTCGTCGGGCGCAACGCCGACGCGCTGCACGTCAACTTCGCGAATTTCTGGACGCCGAGCGCGGCTTCTCCGATCACATCGGATCTCCCGTTCGTCGGGGCCGTTTCGGCGACGGCCGGCGCGCTTGGGATGTTGATCGCAATTTGTGTTGGACAAGTGGGCTCGCTGTTTTCCGCGGACGCTTGGAACAACATCACGTTTACCGCGGGTGAAGTGCGCGAACCGCGGCGAAACATTCCGCTCTCACTTCTGTTCGGCACCGGATTGGTGATCACATTGTATCTGCTCGCCAATGTGGCTTATCTCTGCGTGTTGCCGTTGGACAAAATTCAGCATGCGCCCGACGACCGCGTCGGCACCGCGGCGATGCAGGTGATGTTCGGCGGCGCAGGCGCTGGGATCATGGCGGTGGCGATCATGATCTCCACGTTCGGTTGTTGCAACGGCCTCATTCTCGCGGGCGCGCGGGTGTATTACGCGATGGCGCAGGACGGTTTGTTTTTCAGAGCGACGGCCCGGCTGAACTCGAAACACGTGCCGGCCGTCGCGCTCGTGCTGCAGGGAATCTGGACTGCGTTGCTGGTGCTCCCGCGCACGCGAAACGTTGATCCAGCAAGCGGCGCCGTCACGTATGGAAATCTCTACAGCAACCTGCTGGATTACATCATCTTCGCCGCTCTGATTTTTTACGTGTTGACAATTGCAGGGGTGTTCGTGCTCCGTCGAACGCGGCCAGAGGCGGAACGGCCGTACCTCGCATTGGGTTACCCGATTCTACCCGCGCTCTACATGGTGGGCGCCACGGCGATCATGGTCGTCCTGCTTGCTTACCGAGCACAAACAACGTGGCCAGGCCTGGTGATCGTACTAACCGGCGTGCCGATTTATTTTCTCTGGAAATTTTTCGGGAAAAAATCACCGCCAGCTTGACTTACCAAGGCGATCCCGATTAGCACAGCGCAAAGCAAATTTTGCCAATGAATCTACTTCGACGAAAAAGTGTCACCCAACTTCAGGCTGACGCGCTGACGGACCATCGATTGAAACGGGCGCTCGGAGCGACAAACCTGACAACGCTCGGCATCGGCGCGATCATCGGCACGGGGATTTTCGTGCTGACCGGCACCGTTGCTGCGCAGAACGCGGGACCGGCGGTGATTCTGTCATTTGTGCTGGCAGGCGTGGCTTCGATCTTTGTGGCGCTGTGCTACAGCGAGTTCGCATCCCTGGTGCCGATGGCCGGCAGCGCTTACACCTATGGCTACGCCACTCTCGGAGAACTTTTCGCGTGGATCATCGGTTGGGACTTAATTTTGGAATACGCCCTCGGCGCAGTCACGGTTTCCATCGGTTGGTCGGGCTATGTCGTCTCGTTTTTGCACGACATAGGTATTCACATCCCGGCCCAGCTATCGGCGGCGCGCGGGACACTCCTCACGTTGGCGGACGGAACGCAGGTGACGGCGATCTTCAATCTGCCAGCGGTCATCATCATTGCCGTCGTGACGTTCCTGCTCGTGATCGGCATTCGCGAATCCGCGACGGTCAATAATGTTATTGTATTTGTGAAAGTGGCGGTGGTGCTGCTGTTCATTTTCGGCGCGGCTCATGCGATCAATTCGGCTAACTGGCATCCGTTCATGCCGCCAAGCACCGGAGTGCGGGGCCACTTCGGCTGGAGCGGTGTAATGCAGGGTGCTGGGATTGTGTTTTTCGCCTACATCGGTTTCGACGCCGTGAGCACGGCAGCGCAGGAAGCCAAAAATCCGCAGCGCGACATGCCAATTGGTATCATTGGCTCGTTGTTGATCTGCACAGTGCTCTACATCGCGGTGTCGGCAGTGGCCACCGGCATCGTGCCTTACCTGCAACTGGATGTACCGGATCCGATTGCCGTGGCTGCCGACCACGCAGGCGTGGGCTGGATGTCTTCGGCAATCAAGCTGGGCGCCATCGCCGGTCTCAGCTCGGTCATTCTGGTAATGCTGCTGGGCCAGTCGCGGATTTTTTGGACGATGGCGGACGACGGATTGCTTCCGAGGTTTGTGAGCAGGGTTCATCCAAAATTCCGCACCCCATGGATCACGACCATAGTGACTGGAATTTTCGTTGCTTTCTTTGCGGCACTGTTCACGGTGCGCGAGGCGGGCAGCCTTGTTTCCATCGGCACGCTGCTGGCCTTTGTGATCGTTTCAATCGGCGTGCTGGTGTTGCGGCTGCGCGAGCCAGAGTTGCCGCGCACATTTAAGACGCCCGCGGTGTGGTTCGTCGCCCCCCTGGGCGCGCTGTCGGCGCTTTACCTAATGATCTCGCTGCCGTGGCGAACCTGGGAACGGCTCATCATTTGGTTCGTCATCGGCATGCTCGTTTACTTCTTCTATGGCGTTCGCCGCAGTAAACTCGCTCGGCCGCCGCGTACTTAGGGCGGAACCAAAACGCCCATGCGGGAGGGTAATGCATGACTGGGCAAAGCTATTCCAAGCCGAAACGCACACTTTGCGCTAGAAGTTCAGAATCGGGCGGTGAGCTCGAAGCGGAGGCCAAATGACCGAAAAAGTAGTCAGTCCAAAGATCTACATTTGGACGTGCGTCGCGCTGCTCGTCCTGCTGGCGGTGACGTGGTCAATTGCATATGTCAATCTTGGCCCATTTAACACCAAAGGGACATCATCGCGCTATTCTTCATGCAGATCAAGGGAAGCAGCCGGCTTTTGCATTTGGCTGCGGTCGCTGGCGTGATGTGGCTGCTGATCCTGATCTCCCTCACGCTCAGCGATTATTTTACCCGCGGCTGGGTTCCGTTGAGTCACTGAGCGTCCTTGCGGTTGTGCTGAGCAGCTTCGCGGAACTCAGCTCTGCTCCACCTCTCGGCCTGGAAAGAAACGATGCCAGAGTCGCCCGATGGTGGGTTCTTCCACGTTGCTCCAGGTAAAGTGGCAATCCTGACAGTAAAATTCTTTCGGGATAATTTTTACCGCGCAGAGAATGCCAACGAGCGCCGGAGTCACGAATTTCCGGGTCATCTGCGGATACTCGATATTGGAAGAGCCACACTGCGGACAGCGAACCAGTGCGGCGGAAATATCCGGATCGGTCGCCTCCCATTCGACCATGAGACTTTGGGCCCTCTCGAAGTCGTTGTCCTCCACCAAGACTTTCGCGTTTGCCTGCGGCTTAGACATGAAGCCGACTTGCTGCAAGGGAGCTTCGTTATGGACATCGGCTTTCAGACCAGCATCGTGAAAACGCCGTTTCAACTGCTTCGCCTTTGCCGGTTCATTAAACGTGGCGATGGTCACCATAAGTTTCTCGTCTCCGCGTGGCCGCGCGTCCTCAGATCAAACATCAACTACTGCCCGAGTGCAAGATGTGACGGCGGAAACCATTTGTAGAGCATCAAATAGATAAAAACGCCGGTGACTGAGACGTAAAGCCAGATGGGGAGCGTCCAACGGGCAATACGCCGATGCTGGTCCCAACGCCGACGAAGGACCTGAACGAGCGTGACGACCACCAATGGCACCGTCACAAATGCGAGCAGAACGTGGGACGCCAATATCGGGAAATAAACGGCAGCAAGCCACCCAGTGTAACCGGATGATTTCTCGCCCGCGTGCACATGATAAACAATGTAGCCGGCGAGAAAAAATGTCGATGAAATCACCGCCGTAATCATGCACGCCATGTGCCGGCGCCACGCGCCGTGCCGGATGAAATACCAGCCCGTTAAAATGAAAACGGTGCTGACGAAATTGAGACAGGCGTTTAAAGCCGGGAGATCAGAAATCGAAAACACGTTTGAAGCATTGAAGGGTTACGATGTTTTCGGAAAATGCGCGGCCAGCAGTTTGCCGGTCTCAGCGATCGCTTCCACGATGGCGTCGCTGAATTTCTCGTTTTGAAAATGGGCGCGCATTTGATCGACAACTCGCTGCCAGAATGTTTCACCGCATTTTTCGTGAATCATCTTGTCGCCTACCACAGCAAACTTATGTGCACGAGGCGCCACGAAAATGAGCACGGAGTTGCGCTCGCGCGCCTTGTGCATACGCAGCCTGTGAAATTTTTTTTGCGCTGCAATAAGAGGATCGACATTTAACTTGCCGCGCTGAATATGAACGCGAATCTCGCCGGAAGTTTTCGATTCAGCTTCACGAATCGCGGTTAGAATCCGGTCATGCTCAAGCTTGCCAAGAAACTCTCTCGTTCGCATCGTGCTACCAACTCGATCCTGCGCCTCCGCCGCCGAAACTGCCGCCGCCGCCGCTGAACCCGCCTCCTCCTCCATCTCCCGAAGACCAACCTCCACCGCCGCCACCTACCGGGAAGAATATGGGACCGCCACGGCGCGAAGAATAACCATAACCACCCAGCGGCCGTATCATTGCTGAAATCACGATTAGCGCCACAACAAATACGAGAAAGAAAAAGACGAAGTAAAAGAGGCTTAGAGCGCCACCACCACGGTGTTCTTCTGCAACGGTTTTTCCTGACCCTTTGTACTCGCCCCGAATCGCCTTAAGGGTCGAATCGATTCCGGCCGCGATCCCGCCTTCGTAATCGCTATTGCGAAAATGCGGCTTAATTTTGTATTCGGTGATGTTGAACGCGGTGATGTCGGGCAGCGCGCCTTCCAAGCCATAACCGACCTGAATAAACATTTTGCGGTCCCGAACGAACACGAAAAGGACGACGCCATTGCGACGCTCCCTTTGACCAACGCCCCACGCCTGGGCGACGCGCTGCGTGTAATCTGCAATATCCGAGTCGCTCTGCATCTTCGGGAAGACGGCGACCACGACCTGGTCCGACGTTTCGCGCTCAAATTGGGCAAGCTCTTCATTGAAACGCAGGGCCGCGGATTTGGAAACAACGCCAGCGTAATCGTTGAAATACCGGTCCGGTTTCGGCGGAATAACTTCCGCGCCTTGCGAGCTGATCGCGAAGAGAATTGCGATGGCGAGCGGCACTGCCGGGGAGCGCACGCGCCCTCGCGTGCACCGTTCGGCGCCTCGCCGAACGGACCGAACGAACCCAGACTTGTTCAACGCGCATTCTCGTTTGCCCTGCCAAAGGGAGTTTGCGGCGAGGGCACCGCAAACAACACGCGAGGCGCGTGTGCTCCCCAGAATCATCGTGTGCGATATACCGTTACGGCGATGCCGCCGCTGCAGGTGATGGAGCCGGCGTGCCAAAATTAAACTGCACCGGTGGCGGCCTCTCCGCGCCGATTTGCGCTGTGAAAAACGGCCGCGGCGGAAAACCGAGCATTCCCGCAATCAAATTGGTCGGGAAACTGCGCACGGCCACGTTGTAGTTCTGCACAGCGGTGTTGAAGTTTCCGCGTTCGACCGAGATCCGGTTCTCCGTGCCTTCCAGTTGCGCTTGCAAGCTGAGAAAATTCTGATTCGCGCGCAATTCCGGATAACGCTCCACCACGACCAGCAAACGCGAGAGCGCGTTGCTCAACTGCCCCTGAGCAGCTTGAAATTGCTCAAGCTGTGCCGCATCGGTCGGCGCCTTGTTTGGATCAAGCTGGACACGCCCCACGCTGGCCCGGGCATTTGTCACTTCGACGAGCGTTGATTTCTCGAAATTGGCCGCGCCAGAAACCGTGTTCACAAGATTTGGAATCAGATCGGCGCGCCGCTGATAGACGTTTTGCACCTGCGCCCAGCTTTGATCGACAGTTTGCTGCGAGCGGACGAGGCGATTGTAACTCCCGCCCAGTGCGAGGGCGGCAATAACGACAATAAAAAGCAGGATTGCGAGCAACACGCCGCAACCCATCGCGAATTTGTTCATAAGAATATCGACGGCCGTTAACGTTTATTTCTTTAAGACCGGGGTTACTTGTGATGCGACCACCTTCCAAGCGCCACGCTCTTTTACAAATGTATCCGTCCAGACGAATTTGCCGCCTAGAAGATTTTGTTTTCCCTCGTGCGCCCTGATCGTGCCCTGGCCCACGACGATTCCAGTGTCTCCATATAAGCGCACTTGTAGATCATCGATTTTGAATTCGGTGAAAACGATGTCGCCGGTCATGCTTTTCAAGTCTTCCCGCTTGTTCACGATGCTGCCGTCAGGCCAGACAACCGTGCAATTTTCGGCCTCCAGACGGCGCGTATATGAGCTGTCGCCTTTCATGCGCGCTTCCGCCCATTCATGCTGGATCTTAATGAGCGCCTGCTCGTCCTCGGAATTCTGTTTCACAATGCGTGATCGTTTGCCAGACGCACGAGCAAGTCAACCCTACGCATAAGTTATTCGATATGGCCGAGCAGCAGCCGGAGGAAGTGCGGATCGGAAAACTTCGCGTTTGATCCTTGCCGCACGATGATTGCCTTCAGCGATGGAATAACGAACAAGCGCTGATAGCCTGAGCCAAGCGCCACGACCATATCGGCCGACGCATCCTTGCAGATGCAAACGCCCGTCCATTGCGCGTTCTGCCATGGTAGGTCGAGCATTCGTTCCATGTCCGCCTCGCGCCCGTTCGGCGCCTGCTGATTCAACCAAAATGCGAGGCCGTATGACGGATTTGCCTGCGAGCCGGCAAATGCCTCCCGCAACAGAGCTGCTGGAACAATTTGTCGCCCATGATAACTACCTTGCCCGAGGACCAGCTCGCCCAGCCGCGCCCATTCCCGGGCAGTCAGCTCAAACCCCGTTGCGGGCAGCGGATTGCCGCGCGCATCCTTCTTATAGTTGAGACGACCGAGTCCAAGCCGGTTGGACACATGTCCTTCGAAGTAGCCGATCGCGCTGCGACCCCTTAGTTTTCGGCGCAGCAGCTCGGAAAAAATCTGAAGATGACTCGGGCCATAAATGAAAGCCGAGCCGGGTTCAGCAACGGCTGGCAATCGAATCGCCATGGCATTGCGGTCCCGGATCGACGCGCGTTGAAGACGCGAAGCGCCTTCAATTCCATCAGTCTGGTTGAGCAACTGCCGGATGGTAACCTGTGATTTGCGCGGATCGCTCTTCCATTCCGTGATCGTGTCCGAAACAAGATCGTCGAGCTTGAACAGTCCGTCGCGCACCGCAGCGAGCGCGGCGATCCCCCAAAAACTCTTTGTTCCGCTAAAGATTGGCCATCTTCCGCGCGCCGATCCACCCTTGGCATAGTGCTCAAAAATCGTCCGGCCATTTTGCATGACCAGCATGGAAACGCCACGTTTGCTCTCAGAATATTTTGCGGCGCGGGCGCAATCAGTGGCGCGAATTTCCGCTTGTGCAGACGTTGATGTTGCAAGCGTAAGAATCAAGAATCCGCTGCAGCCGCTTCGCTGCGCGAAGCGTAACCATGACGAACCATTCATGCGTGGATCGTGCCGCCGACAGGCCGACGGCTATGATTCCGGCGTTGTAGCCGGGGTCGATGACCCCGGCCCGTCGGCATCACCTCGATGTATCGGGGCTACAGGGCGCGCCTTCGGCAGATTCCGTTTCCGCAACTCTTCCACGTTGGGCAATTCATCGAGACTGCGAAGGCCGAAGTGATCGAGAAAAAAATGTGTCGTTTCGTAAAGTAGCGGACGGCCAGGGACTTCGGCGCGTCCGGCAATTTTCACGAGTCCGCGCTCCATTAATGTTTGCAGCACGCCGTCAATATTCACGCCGCGCACCGCTTCGACATCGGCGCGCGTGATGGGCTGGCGATAGGCAATGATTGCGAGCGTCTCCAGCGCGGGCGCGCTCAGGCGTGCAGGCTTGGGCACGGGAAAAAGCTGGCGCACCCATTTCGCAAACGCGGGATCGCTGGCGAGCTGCCAGCCATCTGCTTTTTCGATCAGTTGAAAGGCGCGCTGCTGTTGGACGTACTCCATTTTGAGTTGCTCGAGCGCCGCAGCAATCTCCGCTTCACTCACGCGGGCAAGTTCACTGGACGGAGGTTCGCTTTCAGCTTCTCCGCCCTTTATAACCGCCGAGATTTCGCGGATCGAGAGCGACTTTTGCGCGCTGAAGAGGAGCGCTTCGATTATCTTCTCCAAGATCATAAACACAAAAACGGATGTCATCCTGAGCCGAGTGAAAAATCTCACGCTCGAAGTTTTCGATACGCAGACTTCATTGCGTGACCCACGATCATTTGAGGTCCCTCACTTCGTTCGGGATGACAGCGCGTTTTTAGGCATTATGTTGAATCCATTCCGATGGCGCTTTGAATCGCCTCCGCGATTCGGTCCGCGTGTTTGTCGATCTTGTCGAACTCGCGCCCTTCAATCAGCAGCCGGAGCTTAGGTTCAGTGCCGGAATAACGCAGAAGCACACGACCCTGACCCGCCAGGTCGCGTTCGACTTCATCGCGTAGTTTCATGACGTCGCGCAGTTGCTCAAGAGGAGGCTTTGATTTGACCGCTAAATTGCGCTGAGCCTGCGGATATTTCTTCAAACAGGTTTTCAGCTTGCTCAACGGCTGCCCGCTCTGGTGCATGATGCGCAAAATCTGAAGCGCGCTGATGATGCCGTCACCCGTGGTGGTGAAATCGCGGAAGATGACGTGACCGCTTTGCTCGCCGCCTAGGTTGAGATTTTTTTTCATCATTTCTTCGATCACGTAGCGATCGCCCACCTTCGTCCGGATCACTTTGCCGCCGTGCGCAGCAACGGTCTCATCCAGACCAAAATTGCTCATTACCGTCGCCACGACCGTGTTCTGCGTGAGCCGGCCCGCGGGCAAAAGATCGAGAGCCGCTATGGCGAGAACCTCGTCGCCATCGACAATTTCGGCGTTCTCGTCGCAAAGCAAGACGCGGTCAGCGTCGCCGTCATGAGTAATTCCAACATCTGCGCCGCTCAGCTTAACGATGCGCTGAATTTCTTCCGGATGTACGCTGCCGCAGCCATCGTTGATGTTCATGCCGTTCGGCTGGTTGTGCGCGAGAGCTACATCCGCACCTAGTTCGCGCAAAACGCACGGGGTCGATTTATAAGCCGCGCCATTTGCCACATCGACAGCGACGCGCATCTCCTCCAGCGACATCCCCCGGGGGAAACTTGCTTTTGCAAACTCGACATAACGGCCGAGCGCGTCATCGATACGCGTGGCGCGTCCTATTTTGTTTGCCGTCGGCCGGACGGAATCGATCTCGCCGTTAAAAACGAGCTGCTCGATTTTTTCCTCGATCTGATCGTCCAGCTTGTAACCGTCGTGCCGGAAAAATTTGATGCCGTTGTCCTGATAAGGATTGTGCGAAGCGGAAAGGACGATGCCGGCGTCCGCGCGCAGCGAGCGCGTGATATATGCAACGCCGGGCGTCGGCAACGGTCCGATGACAAGAACATCCACTCCGAGTGAGGTGATTCCCGCCACGAGCGCGTTCTCGAGCATGTAACCGGAAAGACGCGTATCTTTCCCGAGCACGATTTTCGGGCGTGCGCCTGCTGGCGTTCTGCGCGGATTCAGTTGGGCGAAGACATACGCCGCGGCGCGACCTAATTTCAATGCCGTCTCAGCCGTCACCGGCTCGACATTCGCGGTGCCGCGAACGCCGTCCGTCCCGAAAATTCTTTTCTGCTGAGTCACGGCCCTAATTGAAACGCGCAAACGCAGTTCGTAAACGGGAAACTTTTCTGTCGGACGCCATCGCAGAGATGGAACATTCTCTAATAACTTTAGGCTGATCTCTTGTCCGCACCCGCGCCTGCGGCTTTGGCTGATTTTTTGGCCAAATTCATTTCGTTGATTTTTCGGTGAAGCGTTCGTCGGCTAATGCCGAGTTTTTTGGCTGCGGCGGTAACGTTGCCGTTCGTTGCGGCCAGCGCTTGCAAGATCAATTTTTTCTCTGTCTCATGCAGATCAAGCGGGCTCGCTTTTTCGCCGAACGCCTCGGCAGCGGAAATACCGCGTGGCGATACCGCGCGGGCAGCTTGGCGAATGGCCATGGGCAGATCGCGCAGTGTAATTTTTGGTCCGGTCGCCATGACCACTCCGTGCTCGATTGCTGTGCGCAGTTCGCGAACGTTGCCAGGCCAATCGTAGGTGAGCAGCGCATCCATCGCGTCCGGCGTTAGATCGATAAGAGGTTTCTCGTTCGCCTCGCAGAAATGACGCAAAAATCCGCGGACCAGAATAGGAATATCTTCCTTGCGCTCGCGCAATGGCGGCATGGTGATGCGTACCACGTTCAGGCGAAAGAAAAGATCGTCGCGAAATTTTCCTTCGCGCACCAGTTGCTCCAGATTCTTGTTTGTGGCCGCGATCAAGCGGACATCTGCGCGCAATGGTTGATTGCCGCCCACGCGCTCGAAGGCGCGTTCTTCGCTGATTACGCGCAACAGTTTCACCTGCGTGCCCGGATCGATCTCTGCCACCTCATCCAGAAAAATGGTGCCGCCGTTGGCTTGCTCGAACCGGCCGATGCGGCGCTCATGCGCTCCGGTGAATGCCCCTTTCTCGTGCCCGAACAATTCGCTTTCGAGCAATTGCGGCGAGAGCGCGGCGCAATGCACAACCACAAACTTCGCCTTGTTGCGCCGGCTCAAATTGTGAATGGCGTGCGCGGCTAACTCTTTGCCGGTGCCGCTCTCGCCTTCGATCAGCACGTTGGCCGAAGAGGGCGCGACCTGCCGGATCGTGTCGAGCACTTCATGCAGCGCCGGCGAATCGCCCCAAATGTTTTCGAGTCCGTAACGCTCATCGACCTGCTCACGGAGCGCGCGATTTTCCTGCTCGAGTTTGCGAGCCTGCACCGCGCGCGCGATCAGCATTTCGACCTTGTCGAGATTAAGCGGCTTGGTAACAAAATCGTAGGCGCCGCGTTTCATCGCTTCGACCGCGACGTCGATCGAGCCATAAGCAGTCATCATGATGCAGATGGGAGCCCGCGGCATTTTCAAAGCGCGATCGATCAACTTCATTCCGTCGTCGCCACCGAGGCGCAGATCGGTCAGGAGCACCTCGATCTGCTCGCGTTCGAGGACGTTCATCGCGCCAGCGACATCAGCAGCGACATACACATCGTAATTGTTCTCCAGCAACCGCCGGAGCCCATCGCGCGTATGCTTCTCGTCATCGACGATGAGGATGGTGGGTTGAAGATTCATTGAGCGGTGCGGGACGCTAGATGCTAGATGCTAACTTTTCATCCAGGATCAAGTATCCGCATCTGCGGTGTTGCAATGACGAAGCACGAATGACGAAGGAGGAAACAAGCACGAAGGCCAGATGACAAAGAAAATAGTACAAGTCGTCACCATTTGATCATTCATCATTCCTTGGAGCTTCATAATTCGGATTTTGTCATTCAAAGTTGGCGTCCTCTTCGAAGTGCGCACAGATGAACCATGGTCAAAAGAAAATAGCGATGTAGGGGAAATGATGTATCATCGCGCCATGCACTGCCGAACGCTTGCTGGGTTTGTGTTGGCCCTTCTCCTGGCTGGAGCGATCCCGAACGCGTTCGGGGCTGAATTGACCGGTTCTGTCAATCCCAATGAAGCTTGGCGACTGGCGAGCGGAAATGGTGATATCGCCATCTACAGCCGCCCGCACCCGGGGTCACCGCTAAACGAGTTCAAGGCGATCGGCGCGATTGATGCGCCCACTTATGCCGTTCACGCGGTGATTGATGACTTCCTAAATTATCCAAAGTTTATGCCTTGCACGACCGAGTGCCGACTGATCAAACGTGAGGACGATTCAATCGTTGGGTACCAGCGGCTCTCGCCAAAAATTTGCGCGGACCGCGATTACACGCTGCGCGTCTGGAAGAAAGCGTGGCCTGCCTCCGATGGTTTCGTTTTTATGAGCTATTGGACGACGGCTAATGAACTCGGACCGTCAGAAAAGAAAGGCATAGTGCGCGTAAAAATTTGCAACGGCGGATGGCTGCTCGAGCCCGATGGCGCGACCAAAACGCGGGCGAGTTACTCCGTTTACACCGACGCTGGCGGAATGATTCCGGCATTCATCGCCAATCGCACCAGCCAGGTGGGAATAAGCAGGCTCTTCGCAGCGATCCGCAAGCAGGTCAAAAATCCAAAATACGCCGCCCGCCAATTCTAGAATCTGTAGGGGACGCTGGTAGCGTCCCAACGAAAATGGGAAGCTGCCAGCTTCCCCTCCAGCAGCTTTGCGGTTACAATGTCGTTCTTTCAGGATGGGTGACAGAGTGGTTGATTGTGCACGCCTGGAGAGCGTGTGTGCCAAATGGTATCGCGGGGTTCGAATTCCCCCATCCGCCAGCCTTCGATTGGAGTGAAGCGCAAGCGAAAGGCTGCCACGCCGGAGTGCAACGAAGGCGGGCTCAACGCTTCAACGATCGGGGTCTCGCTCAAAGCCTACCGGTTGGCGGGCCATTGATCTCTTGCTCTTATAATCGCGCTCTTGCTCGCCCCGATTAACTTTCGCGCCTCTCAATTACCTGCAGCTCCTGCCGCAGCTTGACCATGCTGCCGTTAGGCAGGACGCCGCGGAAATTCACGCTTGGATAAATCATGCAGTCGCGGCCGATGACCGAGCCTGGGTTGATCACAGCGTTGCAACCGATTTCCGTCCGATCGCCGACGATCGCGCCAAATTTTCTGAGCCCGGTGGGGATGTTGCCATCAGGTGTCACGACCGCGATTTCGCTATGATCGAGTTTCACATTTGAAAGAATCACGCCCGCGCCGAGGTGAGCGTGATGACCGAGGATGGAGTCGCCCACGTAATTAAAATGCGGCACCTGCACGGCGTCGAACAGAATGCAATTTTTGAATTCGCACGAGTTCCCCATCACCACGCCATTGCCGACGATCACGTTTTCCCGCACGTAACAGCCACTGCGGATCCGACAATTCTCGCCGATCCATGCCGGTCCTTTTAACACAGCGCTCTGCTCGATAACCGTTCCTCTGCCGACGAAAACATGATTACTGATGAACGGTTTGCCCATCAGCTCACCCAACACCACGGGCTTCAAACGGAATTGCAGGTAACTCGCAATCTGTTTGAGCGCGTCCCAAACGTGAGTCTGATTCTCAAACAATTTCGGATGTGCCGTGTGTTCGAGGTCAAGAAAATCGGCGGGCGCAAACATTTTCAGGCTCAAGATGACGAATCGCCCCGACCGTTGCGAGCGCATTTTTCTGGGTAGCGCGCGTCTCGCATGCTGGCGATGGCGTCCTCGCTGTCGCGAACTTTTTCTAGTGCAGCAATTCAAGATCGAATCTGACAAAAGGAAAGTTCGTTTCGGCGCGACGCCGAAACCAGCACGCGAGACGCGTGCGCTACCCAGAGCTCGCTGCGCCGTGTCGCGTGAGCTTCGGACCATCTTTCGTGTCGCGCACTTCCCAGCCGAACGCGGAGATTCGATCGCGCAGTTGATCGCTTCGTTTCCAATTCTTTTCGCGTCTTGCGTTCTCGCGCTCTTCTGCGAGCTCCGCCACTTCCGCTGGCACCACGACTTCGATTTCAGTTTCGAGGTCAAGAACAGTATTGATTCGTTTCCACCAATCCAGCCATGCGCTTGCCGAAGCAGCATCCAGTTTGTTTTCATCCATTGCGCGATTCGTTTCGCGAATTGATTCAAACAAAAATCCGAGCGCTGCGGAAATGTTCAGATCGTCATCGAGCGCCTCTTCAAATTGTATGGCAGGGTCGGCGCGCTGCGCCGATCGGACGCCCCGGCGAGGCGTCCCTACCAGCTTCTGCAAGCGTTCCAGCCACTCATCAATTCGGCCTAACGACTCGCGCGCTTCATTCATTCCCTCCCAGGTGAAATTGAGCGGCACGCGATAGTGCACTCGCATCAGCGCGTAACGGAGCTCGCGGCCGGTATAACTTTTAGCCAGAATGTCAGGCACGGAGTAAAAATTGCCTAACGACTTCGCCATTTTCTGTCCATCGACGAGCAGATGCGCGCAATGCAACCAGTAGCGCACGAATTTTTTTCCAGTGACGCCTTCGCTCTGCGCGATCTCCGCCTCGTGATGCGGGAAAATGTTATCGACACCACCACAGTGAATGTCGATCTGGTTGCCTAACAACGTCGTCGCCATCGCGCTGCATTCAATGTGCCAGCCGGGGCGACCGGGTCCCCACGGCGAATCCCATTTCACATCGCCATCTTCTTCATCCCACGCTTTCCAGAGCGCGAAATCGCCGATGTGTTCCTTGTCGTATTCGTCGTGCTTCACCCGCCCGGTTGATTGCAATTGGGCGAGATCAAAGTGCGCAAGCTTTCCGTAGTTGGGGAATTCATTGATGCGAAAATAAACTGACTTGTCGTCCGCCTGATAAGCGAGCCCGCGCGAAATGAGCATCGCGATCATCTGGATCATCCTGTCGATGTAACGGTGATCCGTAGCGGCGGGAAATTCATTCGCGCGTTTGATCCGCAATATCTCGACATCTTCGAAGAACGCTTCTTTGAATTGCGCGGTAAATTTTGCCAGGGGCACCTTTGCCTCGCGTGCGCCGCGGATCGTTTTGTCATCCACGTCGGTGATGTTCATAACGCGATGCACCTTGTAACCGCGCAGTTCGAGATGACGCTGAAGCAAATCTTCGAAGATATAGGCGCGGAAATTTCCAATGTGCGCGCGGCTGTAAACGGTCGGTCCGCAAGTGTAGATGCCGATTCTGCGCGCGGCTGGATCGCGCGGTTCGAATTCTTCGAGTTCGCGCGAGTAAGTGTTAAAGAAACGCAGCGCCATACGTTTTATGGTAGCGGCGGTTCACTGAACCGCCATGGCGATTGAGGTCAATCGCAGCTACCCTTTTATCTCCACCATTGCCACGGCCATCGCGGCGATGCCTTCACTGCGGCCGATCGCACCGAGGCTTTCGTTTGTTGTCGCTTTAATGCCAATGCGCGACTCGTCCACGCCGATCGCTTCTGCGATTTTCTTTCGCATCGCCGGAATGTGCGGCGCAAGTTTTGGTGCCTCGGTGATAATGCTTGCATCGACGTTGATCACGCGCGCTTTTTTATCGGCAAGCAATTTGGTCACGCGCTTCAAAATCTCGAGACTGCTCATGCCGCGAATTGATTCATCCGTGTTTGAAAAATGTTGACCGATGTCGCCTGCTGCGATTGCACCGAGCAGAGCATCCGCGATAGCGTGCGACAAAACGTCGGCGTCTGAGTGTCCTTCCAACCCGCACGAGTGTGCGATCTCGACGCCGCCGAGAATCAGTTTTCGTCCCTGCGCGAGCCGATGCACGTCGTAGCCGATTCCACATCGAATCATCCGATCAGAGTTTCAAATCGATAACGCCGTTGGTCGCGACAATGCTGTATTTGTCCTTCATGTCCGGGCGCGGCCGAAGATCGACAGTTCCGCCGGCGTTTTCAATCAATAGCCAGCCTGCGGCAATGTCCCACAAACTGATTCCCCGTTCAATGTACGCATCGAAACGTCCGCATGCGACGTAAGCCATGTCGAGCGCGGCGCTGCCGAGCACGCGGCATTTGCGGACGTGATGAATCATTTGCTGAAGCAGAGGAAAATTCGAATCGATCATCTCACTCGTCTTTGAAAGGCCCACTGAGATCACAGCTTCAGACAAATCGGCGCGGTCGCTCACATGAAATGGGCGGCAATTTAATTTGGGAATCTCGCCTTTTTGTCCTGACCACATTTCATCACGGATCGGATCGTAGATAACGCCGACCATGATCTCGTTCCGCAGACGCAATGCGATCGAAACGCAAAAATGCGGAATGCCGTAGAAATAATTCACCGTGCCATCGAGCGGATCGACTACCCATTGATGCTCGCTGGATTGATCGCCGACAACTCCTTCTTCTCCGTAAAGCGCGTGGCCCGGAAATTCTTCGAGAAGCAGTTTGGCGATTAACTCCTGCGCTGAGACATCGATTTCCAGTTTGAGATCGTGCGCTTGAACAGAATTAACCCGCAGCACAGAATGCTTCTGGGGTTGAAAATTTTTACGAAGCAGCTCGCCGGCAACGCGTGCAGCGTTTTCCGCCGTCTCGAGATAGTGCTTCATGATAAGACTACCTCGCACGGAGGGCACGGAGTGCGCAACGGAAATCGAAGTGGCGCAGGCAGGATTGCTTGGATCGCAAAAAAAACCGGGAGGAAAATAAATTCTCCTCCCGGGTTGAAGTTAGGGGTTGTGACCCTGAAGGAATTCAGGGTCGTTATCAAGCGTTGGGCTTAGTGCCTTTTTCTCTTCGCTGATTTTTTCTTTGCTGCTTTCTTTTTCTTTGCCATCGACTAACTCCCCCCTTTCAATCCGCTGCGTGCGGAGGTTCGTGAAGAGTTGGGAATGAACTTCACTTAATTGCGTTCAGTAATCGTCACATTTTTTTTGTCAAACATTTTTCTCGCGAATTTTACCAATTTTTTTTCGAGCTCGCGCGCGATAATTTTTTTTGGAGCGCGCGAAATTTTCTCGCTTTCGCCGGTACGAAAGAAAAGTGTGACTTCATTTTCGTCGCTTTCCATTCCCGAAGTTGCGCTGCTCACGTCGTTGGCCACGATGACGTCGCAATTTTTTGCGCGCAGTTTTTTTTGCGCGTTTTCTTCTATGTCATTCGTATCCGCGGCGAAGCCAACAACGAGGAATTGTCGGTTTTTCCGTGGCAGGGATGTGAGAATATCGCGCGTGGGAACCAGATCGAGCGCGAGATGTTCGTTGTTCTTTTTAATTTTCGTCGGAGAAACCGTTTGCGGTTTGTAATCGGCGACTGCGGCGCACATCACGAGAACATCGCATTCGTGAACATGTCGATGAACTGCTTCAAACATTTCATCGCTGGTCAAGATCTGTACGAACTGTGCGCCGCGCGGCGGATGGAGATTCACCGGGCCGGAAATCAAAGTGACGTCATGTCCGGCTGCGAGCGCGGCCTCGGCGATGGCGTAGCCCATTTTTCCCGAAGAGCGATTGGAGATGTAACGGATCGGATCAATCGGCTCGCGCGTCGGGCCGGCCGTGACGAGAAATCTCACGCGATCAAATTCTCCTGGCGCGCGAGGAGGAACTCGGCGCGAAATGCGATGTCGTTCACTTTCCAAAGCCGGCCAAGGCCTTCGTAACCGCACGCCAGCATTCCTTCTTCCGGTCCGATAAATTCGACACCGCGCGCTTTGAGTTTTTCAACGTTCTCCTGGGTCGTCGGATGCTGCCACATTTTTCCATTCATGGCGGGCGCGATCAGAATCGGCGCGCGCGTGGCGAGCGCGATAGCGGCGAGCGGGTGACCAGCGAGACCGTGCGCAAGTTCGGCGATGATGTGCGCGGTCGCGGGCGCGATGAGGAGCAGGTTCGCGCGATCAGCTAGGTCGATGTGACCAGGTCGCCAGTTTTCTTTTTCATCGTAGAAGCTCGTCGTCACCGGATTTTTAGAAAGCGTCTGCAACGTGAGCGGCGGAATGAATTCGGTCGCGTCCTTTGTCATGACAACAAACACTTCGTGGCCTTGTTTGACGAGGAGACTGGCGAGCTCGGCAGATTTATACGCGGCGATCGATCCCGTGACGCCGAGCACGACCGATTTTTTTCCAGCCGAAATGCGCACCACTTTTCGTGCGCTGATTTTTTCGCGTCTGCGCTTGAAATTTTTTTCCATCTAAGATTGAAGTTAATCGTGAATAGTTTGCCCATCACTTCGGCCGTAAACGCCGGGTCAAATAACTCTCTGCAGCCATGATGTGGCGGAATTTTTCCAGATCTTCTTCGACCGAACCGCTGATAATAGTGTAGCGGTAATCGCGCCATAATTCCATTTCTCGCACGGCGGTGGCGAGACGCGACTCGATCTGCTGCGCGGTTTCGGTGCCGCGCTTCGTCAAGCGGCGGCGCAATTCCTCCAGATCGGGCGGCATGATAAAAACATCCGTCAGGGACTGGCGAATTATCGGATCATCGCAATTACGGATGGTGGCGGCGCCTTGTGTGTCAATGTCGATCAACACATCCACGCCTTTCTGCAAATTGGTCAGCACCGGTCCGCGCAATGTTCCATAATAATCTCCGTGCACCTGCGCGTGCTCCAGAAAATCGCCGACTTGGACTTTGGCGCGGAAATCTGCATCTGAAAGAAATTGATAATCTTCGCCGTCAACTTCACCGCTGCGTGGCGCTCGCGTCGTGCAGGAGACGGAATAGAAAAGATTGGGAGTTTGCAGGAGCGCTTCGACCAGGGTGGTCTTGCCCGCGCCCGATGGCGCGGAGATGACGAAGAGAATTCCGTGGCGGCTGAACTGTTTACTCAAGGTTTTGAACTTGCTCCCGCACCTTCTCCAGTTCGGCTTTGCAGGCGATGATGCGTTGTGAAATGGCGGCATCATTCGCTTTTGCACCGAGCGTGTTGAGTTCACGAAAAATTTCCTGAGTGATGAATTCCAATGTGCGCCCGACCGGCTCTTTGCTACGCAAATGATGAGCGAATTGAGAGAGGTGACTCTCGAGGCGCGTCAACTCCTCCGACACGTCGGCGCGATCGGCAAAGAAGGAAATTTCCTTGAGCACGCGTTCATCGTCGCTGGCGATCGGCAGCCCAGTTTTTTGAATCCGATCAAGGAGCGCGGCGCGATATCGTTTCACCACATCGGGATGAAGCGCGCGAACTTCCTTGAGTTTTTTCCGGATCGCTTTGAGACGATGAATCAAATCCTTCGCCAGATGTTTGCCTTCGCGCTCCCGCATTTTGATTAAATCGGCGAGTGCGGCGCGCAGCGCCCGTTCGATTGCCGGCCATGCTTCTTCCGCGTTCACGGCTTCTTCCGGGAACCGCATCACGCCGGGCGCTTGCAGGATTGTGCTGATGGTGATCTCGCCCGGCGCGTTTAATTCTTTTTGCAATGCGCGCATGGCTTCATGGTACGAACGAGCGAGTTCTTTATTGAGGGCCAGGTTGCGCGCGCCGTTTGCGCCGCTGTGAAGCGTGATGGTAGCATTGGTTCGGCCGCGCGAAATGTTTTCATTTATCGTCTGGCGGATGCGCGGTTCGAGCTCGGCCAGATCGCGCGGGAGATTGATCACGATATCGCTCTGCTTCCGGTTAACTGAATTAAGCTCAACACTAAATTTCGTCCCGGCGTAATCGGTCTCGGCGCGACCGTATCCAGTCATGCTTCGCATATCTCGCTGCAAGAGCTTATCGCAGAGAAACACACAGCGATCAACGCTCAACCCTCAACGTTCAATTCCTTCGATGACATTGTATCCATGAGTGGCAAACCGTGGTGGAATTCGCGCGCGAACATTTGCAAGTCGGCTTCTGGGATTACGCGCGCTTCGGTATCCCCATCACGATTTTGACCATTGTTGCCGGCGTGATCGTATTGATGTTGCTTCGTTGAGAAGGTATCGCATCGCCCTTCGGTGTGGGGAAGGGATCGGGATCGAGTCGAGTGAATCGATTCTAATCCAGCGCTGCGAATGTTTGTTCGCCACGGCGAATCCGTCCTTGTGCGGATCGATCTTTCGCCAGCGTTGCGCGTAAACGTTCAGCGCAACACGATGATTTGTGAACGGAAAAATCGATTTGTAGATCGGCGGCCGATTTATCGGTCTGGTTTGGAGCCGTGGCAAGATCCACATTCCGTGCCAGCGACTGCTGGCTTTCTGAAGCAAAATCCGGCCCGATCTAACAATGAGCGCATGATTTTCGGTCAATCGTTCCATTCGAGAGCCCTTTTTCTTTATCGGGAGCATTTCCGGATTTTTGGCGCGGCAAAATTTTTTAACTGGACAGACCGCGCATTTCGGCCGCGGCAAACAAATCACAGCGCCCAGATCGATGAGTGCGGAATTGTAACCGCGGGTGGAACTTCTCGGTACCAAGGAAGCCGCGTGATTCCACAAGGCTGCGCGACCAGTGGTTTGGTCGATCGGCGTTTGCAAATTGAAGAGCCGCGCCAAAACGCGCGCAGTATTCGCTTCGACAATCGGTACTGGTTGATCAAACGCGAAGCTGGCAATAGCGTGCGCCGTATATTTTCCCACTCCCGGGAGCTGCTGCATTTGCTCGATTGCTCGCGGAAGACGTGTGCCATGTTGATCTAGCGCGGCTTTCGCCGTGGCGTGAAGGTTTCGCGAGCGAGCGTAGTAGCCCAGGCCTTGCCACGCGTGGAGGACGTCTTCTTCGGAAGCGCGGGCGAGTGTGGCCAAATCGGGGAACCGGCGCAGCCACTCACTGTAATAAGGGATCACGGTGGCAACCTGAGTTTGCTGGAGCATGAACTCAGAAACGAGGATGGCGTAAGGGTCGCGCGTGCGACGCCATGGCAGGTCGCGGCCGTTTTTGCGAAACCACCTGATCAGGGCGCGACGGAACTCAGCTTTTGGAACGGCCACAGATGGACACGGATTAACACAGATGAATGACAATGTCTCGCCAGTTAATTCGGCATGCATGCAAACAGTGTTCCATCTGTGTTAATCTGTGGCTGAATGAATTCGTACACCCATCCGCTCACGAATGAACAGGCGGCAAAGCTTCGAGCGTTGCTCAAAGAGCTCGGATTCGAATTTTCGCCGAAGGAATACACGCTGTTTTTCGCGCGGAAAAACAAGTTGAGCGTGGCGGTTTATGAGAAGGGGCCGAAGGTGCTAGTCCAAGGCAAGGGCGTGGGAGAATTCGTTCAATTTGAGCTGGAGCCCAAGATTCTCGGTGAAGCAAAACTGGGCTACGAAGAAGTGCATTTGCCGGAAATGTTCGAGCCGCACTTCGGCGTGGACGAGAGCGGGAAAGGAGATTTTTTCGGACCGCTGGTGATTTCCGGTGTGTATGTCGATCGTGGAATTGCCCACAACCTTCTCGATGCAGGTGTACAGGACAGCAAGCGAATCGGCTCAGATGCGCGGATTCGGGCGCTGGCTCAAGTCATTCGCAAAACGCCCGGCGGTTTGGTCGAGACGGTGCTCATCGGTCCACGGCGGTACAACGAGCTTTACGAAAAGTTCGGCAATTTGAACAAACTGCTCGGATGGGGACATGCGCGCGTGATCGAAAATCTGCTGAAGAAAAAACCCGACTGTCCGCGGTCGTTGTCGGATCAGTTCGCCGATGCGCGGGTGATCGAGCAATCGCTGTTGCGGCACGGGCGCAAGATCGACATCGAACAACGACTGCGAGCGGAATCGGATATCGCGGTGGCGGCGGCATCGATTCTGGCGCGCGAAGCTTTTATCAATTGGCTGGAGCGCCGCGGAAGGGAGCTGGGATTGCGACTTGAGCGAGGCGTGTCTGCGAACGTAAAAGAAACCGCGAAAAAGCTGGCCCAAATAAATGGATCGCAGGCACTGCGCGAGGTCGCCAAAGTGCATTTCCGCACGGCGCACGAGATTGCGCCAAACGATTATCCGGCCCCGCCGCCCCGCGAGAATTGGCGAAGGTGAGCCTGCACAGCAAAAACAGTCACACCATCTTGCGCTTCTGGCCGAAGACGTTAGCCGCTAAAAAATGATTCTTTTGTGCTTAATTTGGCCACCGCTACGGCAACGCGGAGCGAATAGTAAATAGATATGGCTAAGTTAACCAAGCGCGACATCGTTGTGTCGATCAGCAATCAAACCGGGATGGTCCAGCATCAGGTCTTCGACGTAGTCCAGCGGACGCTCGATAAAATCACCGAAAGTTTAGCCAACAATATTCCTGTTGAGCTACGCAATTTCGGCGTGTTCCAACCTAAGCTGACGAAGGCGCGGGTTGGCCGAAATCCAAATCAGCCCGGCAGCAGTTTTGTGATTCCACCGCGGGCGACGGTGAAATTTAAAGCGGGCAAGGTCATGCGCCAGCGCGTGGAAAAGCTTTCGCGCGAATTGAAAGAAGCCTCTGAGCGCAAGAACAAGGCGGCAGCGGACGGCAGCGGCTAGCGTTCGTGTCTGGAGTGCCCGAACAAGTTCGCGCGAATATAGCGCGGAGATCGCAAGCGAGACGCATGTGCTACTGTGACGACGTGTCGCCGCAGTCCAAATTATTACGCGAGCAAGTTTTGAATTGCTTTTTCCAGCTGTTCGAAGTTGATCGGTTTCGTGAGGTGCTCGGAGAAACCGGCGTCGCGAGCTTCGTTCACGTCTTGTTCGGTTCCAAAACCACTGAGCGCAATTCCGGGCAACGGTTTGGTGCTGCGCACTTCACGCATTAAATCGTAGCCGCTGCGATCCGGCAACCCGATATCGCTGATGAGCAGATCGAAATCCTCGCTGCGCACCTTTTCCGCGGCCTGCTCGGCCGAATACGCCACGGTAATTTCGTAGCCGCGGCGCTCCAGCATCCGTTTCATCCCGATGCAAGTATCCTGGTGATCATCCACTATAAGGACGCGCCGATGCCGCGGCAGGGCAGCGCCTCTTTCTAGCTTGCCAGCGTGACCTTCCCCGGCCCGTTCGCCATCGCCACCTGCCGGAGTTGATACCGTCTTCAATTCCACCGAAAATGTGGCGCCTCGATCTTTGCCGGCGCTCTCGACGCGGATTTGCCCGCCGTGCGCATCGATCAGCGCCTGCGAAATCGCCAACCCGAGCCCAAGGCCTCCGAAACGGCGAGTGATTGAAATCTGTCCCTGCTCGAAAGCGTTGAAGATTTTGTCGATCTTTTCCGGCTCAATGCCGATTCCCGTATCCGTGATCCTGATCAGAATTCTTTCCGGAGCGGGATTGAGGGTCTCGATAATGGTGCGGCCTTTCTCCGGTGTAAATTTCACGCCGTTCTTGATCAGATTCCAAAAGACTTGCTGCAGACGCGCGGGATCGCCTTCCACGTAACTGTCCGCGGCGCGCAGACGGAATTCTACTTCCAAGGACTTTGCTGCAATGTCCTCCCGGCAAATTTCGTAAGCGCGGTGGAGGATTTCGTGCACGCAAACGGTCTCGAAACTCAACTGGAGTTTGCCTTTTGCGATGCGGGTGACATCGAGCAGATCGTCAATCAAACGCGCTTCCAACTCGACGTTGCGCCGGATGACTTCGAGGGCCTCTCGGACTTGCGCCGAATCGGGCACGTTCGCTTCCAGCTCGCCGACCATCGCAATCACCGGCGAAAGGGGATTGCGCAACTCATGTGAGAGCAACGCCAGGAACTGGTCCTTTGCGGCATTGGCGCCGATGAGTTCCTGACGCAGCCTGACGTCGCGCGTTTTGTCTTCGACGAGATAAAGCACGCCTTGAATCCTTTCGTGCGGGCCTTGCAGCCGGAGCAGGTTGATGTCTAAAAAATGCGTCATACCGCTTTTGTCTTTCAACGGATGCTCGACGAGCTGAAAGGGCGTTCCAAAAGAGAGCACTCTGTCGATTGCCGTCCGGGGTGCGATTTTCACGTCGTCGTAAGTGGCTTCGGTGATTTCTTGGCCGGGCGGCAAATCTCCAAAACGCTGCGCCATCTGCGCGAACGCATCGTTTGCCTGGCGAAAACGGCGCGACGTCGGATCAACGAAGGCAATACCGCTGGGCATGTTGGCCAGGATTTTTTCATTGAAGATGACCTCGCGCTCGATGCGTCGCGTGGATTCCAACTGGCGCTGGTAAAACCGGCTGCCAAGCCACGCAACCACAGCCGTGAGAACGATTAGCCAGGCCGCCAATACAGTCATTCGCCCGAGGAGATCGTGGACCGGTTTGTAGGCGAGACTTTTCGGCTGCTCCACTACCGCGACCCAACCGGTGGGCTCGATCGGACTGAAAGAATAGAGGTTCCCGTGCTCCTCGAAATGCCCGATCTTGTTTTGGCGGATCTCCTTGATCAACACGCCACCTTCGGGGGAGGTCGCGCTGGGGTTTGGCTTAAAATCATTCGCGAAAAGCGCAACGCCGTTTTGATCGAGCACCTCGAACAGGAACCGATCGGAGAATTCGATCGTGGACAAGCGTCGGCCAATTCTTTCCACGAGGACCGAGTCACCAATGTAGCCGAGGATCGTCCGGTCGGGCGTGCGCACTGCGGCCACGATATCGGTGACCAGACGCTTGTCAGACAGTCGTGGATGCACTGGCGAAACAACTGCTTCGTCCGAAGCGGCCGCTTGCTCGCGCCAGTGACTGGCCCCGAAGTCCTTACCGATCATCTCTGGCGCGGTCGGGATTGATGCAATCAAGGTGCCATCCGGTGCAGTGAAAAACATTCCGTCGATATTCGGGTGCGAATAAAATGCTGAGCTGAGCCATGCCTGTGGGGCCGGCGTGGGATTCGGCGCGCTCAGAATTTTCGCAACTTCGGGAAGCGTCTGATAATAATTAATGATGCCACTGCTGCGGCTCAAATCGTGACCGACCAGATGGCCCACCAGTTGGATCAAGGTTTGCCGGTCCCGCAGGATTCGCGATTCGAGAGTGTCGCGCAAAATCGTGTAAGAAACGATCAGCGTTAAGATGGAGGGAATCCATCCCGCAAGAAGGATCGGGAAGACGATCTTAAACCCTTCGAAACGACGTTGCCTTCGTTTCTCAAATGTGCCTCGCAATTGCATTCCCGTGGCTGCGAAAAATTGGCTTCTCATCCTTAACCGGCTCAGTGCTTCAGGCAAGGCGAATGTGGCCGTTCCGCTTAGTCGCTTTCGCGAATCGCCAGGTTTAGCTCACGCGCTCGGGTGCGGATTGCTTTTACATCGTCCAGTTTGAATCCCGCCTCCGCTGCTTTGCTGAGAGAAACGCTAATGGCGCTTACGCCAGCCCGAATTTTTTCAAAGAACGGTGTGCGGGCCTGCGCTGGCGGCAGCGTCTTCAATTCTCCGACGAAGTAATCGACCAAGTCCTGTTGCGCGAGAACGTTTGCCCGTTGCGGTGAGAAATTTAATTCGATTGCCGCCGCGCTGATCTCCAATCCGCGCAACCAGCCGCCGAGGCTGATTAAGTGCGCCATTTTCTGATCGCGCAGCTCGATCATCGCCTGCTCAACGTCAGCTTGCGTGGCGATAAGTTCCTTGCGTACAGCGAGCCACTTGCCTCGGCGCGCCAGATCCGTCAGACTCGCACTATGGCGCGTCACCCGATCGGCCACTCCCAGCCCACGCGCTTCTCTCAATAATACACGCCCTAGATCATCGACTGCGCTCTTTCTCGCCGCTTCGACAACCAAAAATCCATCGGCCACCAATCCTCCAAAGATCAGCCCCTTTTGCTCGCGACTGGCGGGACTTGCTTTGGGAAATTCTCGTTGCAATTGCTCGAACGGCAATGGTCTTAGCGCATCGAGCTGCTGGAAAATGCGCTCGATGGATGGTGCCGTGTAAATGTTCACGCCCAGCTCCTCGCGCTCGTATTTTTCCGGCGTAAGCGGTTCTTCTTGACCGATCAACGGGATTGCGAGATTGGCCGCCACGGCACACAAGATCGACAATGAGCGGAGCAATCGCCTTCGTGGTGCCGGCTTCATAGGCGTTAGTCGCGGTGGGAGCGGCATTTTTACAGGCAAAGGTACGAATTTTTTGATTTGACGCACCGGTTGGAAATTGCATGATGTCGCCCTTGCTGCCTTAACAATTCGCAGCAAGGCGGAAACTGCCATGCACGGAAGCCTCGGACACATTATCTGGACGGTCTGCTACCTGGGCGTGCTGATTGGGTTGTCGGCTTATGGCATTCATCGCTATTTCATCATCTATCTATTTTTGAAAAACAGAAAGCGCGGCCCGGTGCCGGCCCGGTATTTTGAGCAGCTGCCAAAGGTGACCGTGCAGTTGCCGATCTTCAACGAAATCTATGTGGTCGAACGCCTGCTGCGCTCGGTCAGCCAGTTGGACTATCCGCGGGAGCTTCTTCAGATCCAGGTACTGGACGATTCCACGGATGAAACGTGCGAGGTCGTTGCCGCGTGTGCAGAGGAACTGCGCCAGAAAGGTTTCAATGTTCAACGCATTCATCGCGTCGATCGCACCGGCTTTAAAGCCGGCGCGCTGGCGGCGGGCTTGGAGGCGGCAGATGGCGAGTTCATGTGCATTTTGGATGCGGATTTTGTGCCGCAGCCGGACTTGCTAAAGCGTACCGTCCACTTCTTTACCGATCCGAAAGTCGGAATGATTCAGACGCGATGGGGGCATTTGAATCGCGGTTATTCACTGCTGACGCGAATGCAGGCGATTTTTCTGGATGGACATCTTTTGCTGGAGCAAACCGCGCGGAGCAGAAGCGGCCGATTTTTCAACTTCAATGGAACCGCTGGGCTGTGGCGACGCTCTTGCATTGAAACCAGCGGCGGCTGGCAGCACGACACGCTATGTGAAGATCTCGACCTGAGTTATCGCGCTCAGCTCGCCGGCTGGAAGTTTATTTATCTTTCCGATGTCGTTACGCCGGCGGAATTGCCAGTAGATATGAACGGTTTCAAGTCTCAACAGCATCGCTGGACCAAGGGTTCGATCCAAACGTGCAAGAAATTGTTGCCCACAATCTGGGCCAGCCGGCTCCCATTGTGGATCAAACTTGAGGCCACGGCGCATTTGATGTCGAACTTCGCCTATTTGCTGCTGGCCTTTCTCTGCGTCCTTTTGCATCCCTCCTCCGGCGCCCCTGCGGGAGGCTGGCTGCGCACATTGCTCATCGACGTTCCTGTTTTCCTCGCGGCATCGGTCTCGGTGGCGGTTTTTTATATTGGGGCGCAGCGGGAGCTGCATCCGCGCACATGGATTAAGGAAATTCTTTATCTGCCGTGTTTGCTAGCTCTTGGGATTGGCCTTTCGCTTAATAATGCGCGGGCTGTGCTGGAAGCGCTGATCAATCACAAATCCGATTTCACACGCACGCCCAAGTACGGCATTGAACGCAAATCGCAATCGTGGCGCAGTTGCAGGTACCGCCCCGTCAAGCCGATGCTCCCGTTGGCGGAATTGGGCTTTGCGATTTATTTCACCTACTTCCTCTGGTTCGCAATCACGCATGGCCAGTTCCTGTCTGTGCCGTTCCTGCTCATGTTCCAATGTGGTTTCTTATATGTCTTTCTCGCCTCGCTCGCGAGCCGTTGGCCAAAAATTACTTTTGGCGGCTCACGCGCCGCCGCTGCAATTCCTGCGTGACAAAACCCAAATTATCGGCTAAGAAGGTGCGCATGTTTCGGCCATTGGCTGTGATTTTCAGTCTGGTTTCGATCGCGCCGGCATTTTCTGCCACACAGCTCGATACATCGCCTCGTCTTATAATCAGTATCCGCGAGCAGAAGCTGATGCTTCTGGAGAATGGGGGGAGAGTGGCAACTTACCCGGTTTCAACGTCCAAGTACGGCCTAGGGGATTTTCGAGGGAGAATGACGACGCCGCTCGGCTACCTTATGGTCGCGCAAAAAATCGGCGACTACGCGCCAGTCGGCGCCGTCTTCCACAATCGGCGGTTGACCGGCGAAATTCTCCAACCAAATGCTCCTGGCCGCGATCCGGTGACTACGCGGATCATTTGGTTGAGCGGACTTGAAACCCAAAACGCGCAGGCTTTTCACCGCTGCATCTACATCCACGGCACGCCGGAAGAAAAGACAATCGGGCGTCCGGCGAGCTACGGTTGCATCAGAATGAAAGCCGCCGACATTGCCGTGCTTTATGGTCAAGTTCCACTGGGGGCGCTGGTGCAAATCATTCCCGATCGATTGCCCAAGGTTCCAAAAGCGCGTCCGATGCCGACTAGTAATACGTTGGTTGTGCAGAATGAAAAACCGAACAGTCAGGAGCGACCTGAGCCTGCATCGACTTCAGGCACGCTCAGCGCCGAGCAAATGCGAATGGCGGGAGCCCTTGCTGCAGAACGACGAAAAGCGCAGGAGCGTAAGGGCGCACCGGTGCTGAACAAGGGCACGGTGGCCGCTCAAAATATTCCGCGCGCGTAACGGTCGCGCCCGTGCATTCGGGTGCGCTCTCTTTCGGAGTTGACAATCGCGATTGCGTCGCCAGCGTGCACCCGCGAAGTTTTAACTAACCATGGCCAATACGAGATCAGCCGCCAAACGCGCTCGCCAGACCTTGAAACGATCGGTACGTAATCGCAGCGTCGTCACTCGACTGCGCACAATGCAGAGGCAGGTGCGTTCTTCAGAAAGACCGAGCGCAGAGCAAATCCGCGCCGCGATCGCGGCGGTCGACAAAGCTGCCAAGCGTGGGATCATTCATCGAAACGCCGCCGATCGGCGCAAAGCACGGTTAAATAGAGTACTGACGGCGGCGAAATAATCCGTTGCAGCCGCTTTCCTGTTAAGCAGCGCGGAGTCGAGGTGCTTGCAGTGCGTGCACCGGGCGCGTCTCATAGAGACTCGACTACAGTAAATGCCCTTTGCATATCTCGCCGGCCGGATAGACTCTTGGAATGATTCCCGCTCTTCTTCTCGTTTTTTCGGCTGTCGTTTATCGGGTCACGACGGGACTCTTGATTCATTCTGGCGCGAGCTGGCTTTCGAACTTCGCGCCGTTGGCAGCTATCGCGCTCTGCAGCGCCGCGTACCTCCCAAAGAAATATAAGTTCTCAGTACCGTTGGTGACGCTGTTTATTTCGGATGCGGTGATTAATTTTCGCTACGGCGCGCCGCTGATCGATCCGCAGATTCTCGTCCGATATGCGGCGCTCGCGGTCGTCGGATGCATTGGAGTTCTCTTGCAGAATCGGGTATCGCTGAAGACACTGTTACCGGCTTCCGTTGTTGGATCGACAATTTTCTACGCAGTCACCAACGCGTTTTCCTGGTTGAGCGATCCGGGTTACACGAAAAATTTCGCAGGACTCGTTCAATCGCTCACGGTGGGATTGCCTCAATACAGCGCGACGCCCAGCTGGATGTTTTTCCGCAATTCGCTCGTCAGCGATCTTGTTTTCACTTTGCTGTTTGTTGTTTGCATGAATGTGGGGCGAAGCACGGAGAGATCGCGAGCCCGCGCCGCGCGGTTCCGTCCCGCCGCTGCGGGATGACCGCCATGCAGCCGGGAGAGCAGCGCGACGAGGTCGAGATGCTCTCGCTGATGCTGTTGATCCGGCGTTTCGAGGAGCGCGCCAGTCAGCAGTATCAAGCGCAGAAGATCGGCGGATTTTGTCATCTTTACATCGGTCAGGAAGCACTGGTGACCGGCGCAGTGGCTGCGGTGCGCGACGACGACTACATCATCACCGCTTATCGTGATCACGCTCACGCGCTGGCGCGCGGTACTAGCGCGAACGCCTGCATGGCTGAGCTTTTTGGGAAAGAGACCGGCTGCTCGCGGGGCCTCGGCGGCTCGATGCATTTTTTCGACCGGAAAAATCACATGTATGGCGGTCACGCGATCGTCGGCGCGCACGTTCC